>ENA-ORXD01000199-ORXD01000199.1-sediment-metagenome-genome-assembly--contig:-NODE-199-length-92439-cov-8.163455_pt1 | contig 92439 bp, 65 predicted proteins | sample MGYA00237862_ERZ511471 | MGnify/ENA metagenome assembly ERZ511471
TTAGCGTCGTATTCGTAGGTTATGGTGTTGCCAACTTTGCCCCAGGCGAGGGTGGAGATATTGGCATACTGGGTGGCAGCTTCGGCGGTCTGGGTTATCAGAGTCGGACTGATCAGCATGGCATAGGCCAGCAGGACACTTATCCCGCGATAAAACAGGCTAAGAGCGGGCTTTTGCTTCGGCGAGGTTTTACCAAACAGGCGGTAATACAGCCGGACCACCGCGGGCGAGAGCAGCATCGTCGGCAAAAGCACCAGCATGGCAATCAGCAGATACCGCGACCAGACCGACGGCAGGCCCATAAAGAGCGCCCGCAATTGGCCGACCCTATCCTTATGCCCCGGCACCTGGTAGGTGATACCGCCGCCAGGAGCAGCCCAGGCATATACCCTGTCGTTGCCCCAGGGAATCATCGCCACCGGTTCGGTGTTTTCTTCCGTAAGCAGGCGATCCGTGTTGTCATCATAATCATAATCTGTTATCATCGTGCCGTTAGATGCGGTAACTGATCGATTTGTCCGGTTGCCCGCCAGGTCGTAAGCATAGGTTATATCATAGCCATTTAAAGTGGTATTTTCCGAGGTCAGCCGATTAAGATTATCATACCCATAGTTAACCACTGGTGATTCGTCATTCTGGCCGGATGGATATTTAATGAACTCCCCAACAGAATAACGCATGCCATTAGCCTTGACCGTATAGTCGAAGCTGGAGAGATCAGCGATTTCTGCGTGAGAATGGGTTATAGTATCGAGGCGATTGAGGGCGTCATAAGTATAGTCTGTCGTTACGATATCATTCTCACCGTATTGGATAGTTATCCCCTCGCGGTTGCCCACTGCGTCATAGTTGTAGGTGTTAATCTCAGGAGTGGTGAGTTCTGCCTGGTCACGTTTTAGGGTTTGAACGGTTTTTAGCCGGCCCAGTTCATCGTAATCGTAGCTTATCCTGGTAATGTCGTTGTCACTTGCCGCCAGAACGTCGTCATTAAGGTCTGCGTCTGAATCATAAGTGCGGGTCTCGATCTTACGGCCGGTGACGCTGTTGTAGATGTAACTGACGAATCCCTGCGGCGATTGCACCGCCAGCGTCCTGCCTTCGTTATCGTAATGATATGTGGTGGTTCCTTGGCTGTCGGTAACGGTATGCCGCCTACCGAGAGAATCGTAGGTATATTCGACCCGGTCGTTGGGTGTTATGGAATCGGGGGCGGGTTTGTCGCAGGGGTCATTGGCCAATGTATAATAATCTATTCTCCAAAGCTGGCCGGTGCTACCGCCCACACTATGGTTGGTGTCTTCATCGGAGTAATAATAAAAAGCTGGCTGGCCTTTGTAATCCGTCACCTCTTCCAGCCGGCCAAGCTCGTCATAGGTGCGGGTTTCCACAGCCGGGGCGGCTGAATCAAGGGCAGTATAAATATCGCCTGTCGGTTTCATGCAAAAATCACCAAAAAATACCAAACCAGTATATATAACCAGTTGGCACAACGCTATTTAATAAAATATGCCAAACGAAGCCACCAACTAGCGTTGGGGCATTCACCGCAGTGCGAGTGCGGGTATTTCTCCAAATCGTATCATTGGCATGTTTGGCAAGGAGAATTTCTACACTCCGATTTTAAGAAAAATACTGCGAAGAATCATACCATACATAACATGTCCTTCTATCCTTAACCGCGGCGCATCAAAAGTGCGCTGAAATTTCAGGGGGTTTTTAAGCAGTAAGAAACGCAAGTGATTATGGCAAAAGGAGATAAAAATTTTTGCAAAATTCTGATTTATGGTCTGAGGTAGTATCAAAAGTGCGCTTAATTATACGCCAATATGGTGTCCCCAGATTTCAGATTTCTCCTATATATTACACCAAGACTTTATAATAAAAGAGATAAAGCAAGCAAGTAATCCTAAACCACAAAATAGACATATCTGCTGTGTTTGTAAAAGCCAGAGATAGAATTTATCCTCTATCACCGTAATTTGTTTACTTGAAGCCAATATTGTTTTAGTAATTATGGTACTTAATCCTTTGGTTTTAATGTTATATATGTTCCCAAAATTATCACTTACTATTAAGTCCTTGGCAAACCTAAATAATCGCCTGCTTTCTTCAACAGAAATAGCTTCATCACTAATCAAGTTACCATCCAAATCAAATATCATATGCCCACCTCCACGTGCGATAATTGCATGGAGAAAATCTTTGTCGTCTATCCAAATATTGAAAAAAGCCCCATTCGTATTAACAAACCAACCTTTGACAAAACTACCATCTTGCGTATACTTTTGAACACGCCCATAAGTTCTAGAAGCAATATATAAGTAATTATCCTTATCTATAGCAACTCCAGTTAGAGAACTCATCGGCAATCTAATTTGCTCATTCAAAAATTTCGAACTTATTGATTGACTAAAAAAATGTATACCGTTACTAGAAAAAAATAAAATACTCAAAGCAATAATAAAATACACAACCAATAAATTCCATGATTGATTGAGTATTTTCAAGTTTACTTCTTTAAGGTGTAATGGCAAATAATTTCCCGTAAACACCAAAATAGAACTTAACACTAAAAGAATCAAAGGAAGTATAAAACAGAGAAAAAAGAATGTAGCATATACTTTAGGTATTTTTAGGCTAAAACAACCAAGTAGCATTGAAAAAGGAATTGCAATAAAAAGGAATAATAATATTAACAAGCATATCTTAAAAAATCTACTTGTAGAATTGCTAGTTTTGCCTACCCAATCAATTACTTGCCGTCCTAATGAACCTAAAAAACTTATCAACAGCATTCCCTTCTGATTAGATAATTTATACAAACAGAACTAATTTAACAATATGATATATTTCTCGCGATTATGTTGTAACTCATAAGGTACTTTTAGTCAAGCATAATCCAACTCATCACATAATTTTACTTAATTCCTTAAACTGTTTTTTAATCTGTTGGTATAAACCATCCAGATACTCGTCAAAAATACACAGATAGGTCAAATTATCTAAACGGTACAAATATGCTAGGAAATAATTGAGTATAATTAGTAAATGAAACCGCTACATATTTTGAGGACTTTCCTACTGTGGCACTCGCTCCACCAGTAACCGAGATAACCAATTGCCCTTTAGTTCCCCGTGCCCAACACACATTAATCGAAGGATTGAATCTTGGATCAATTGCTCTTGAAAGACTATTAGCTGCCTGAGAAATCATTTTATTTGCAGCATTTAAGGACTCAGGATCATATAACCCTTCCGGATCGGTGATCCTTATAGTTTTGCTTGCAAAATTTGCAATATCCCGTCTTATTTTTCTTGCTAGGGAATATGGGGACAGTCACCGATTTAATTTATCTACTTTAACGACACATTATCTTTTTTCCGCGGCCTACCGACGGGCAGGGGGCGAACGCGTCGGCCAACCAGTTTTTCAAGTTTGCTGAGAAAACTGTCACTGCCCAGCGGTCGGCCGGTATGAGTATTCAGTCGCAGCTTTTCCTCGGCCGCATCATCTATTCGCCGCAGCAGTTCCGACCGCCATTTCTCCGCTGAAATAATATCACGCCATTTGGGCAAATCCAGCAAAGCGGATTTCATCTGCTCGTCAACATGGGCCGCGGCACTGGACCATTCATAGCGCCACGGCCTGCGGCAGATTTGGGCCCGCACCGGATTCAATTCCACATACCGCAGTGCCAGCCAGAAATGCCGCTCATCCAGGCTGCAGGAAAAAAACCTCCCCTGCCACAGATGCCCGCTGCGTTTATGAAACCGGTTGATGTACTGGCTGTAGCGAAAATGAGCCCGCCCGACCGCTTTAGCCAACGAATGCTCACCGCGGGGCGTGGCGACCAGATGAATGTGATTGTTCATCAGGCAATAACCGTTAACTTCCAGTCCATACCGCTCGCCTTCCTCCGCAAGTATATCAAGATACACCCGCCGGTCGTCATCGACAAAGAATACGTCCTGACGATTATTGCCCCGCTGCGTGATATGATGGGGGCTGCCGACCATCACTGTCCGGGCTAATCTGGGCATAGCAAATATTTTCGGCAATACCAACTATCTGTCAACATAAAAATATAGGTGGCTGTCCCTAATATTGATAGGTGGCTGTCCCTAATATTGGCCAAATATAGGTGGCTGTCCCTAATATTGGCCCTAATATTGGCAAATGGAGAAAAGCGGGAAATGATACGTCTATTCATTATGATTATGCTCGTTATTTAGATGGCGGGTAATCATTTTATTGAACTTGTTTACCAAATCCGGATCCATAGTGGTACCGGCTTCACGTCGCATGATATCCATAGCTTTTTCATAAGGCATGGCTTTACGATACGATCTCGTGGAGGTAAGGGCATCCCAAACATCGGCGACCTGAAGAATCCGGGCATGCAAGGGGATATTATCCCCGGCCAGGCTATCAGGATAGCCAGAGCCGTCATAATGTTCATGATGATGCCGTACGGCGGGGAGAATGTTTTTCAAGGCTTCCAGTGGTTCCAGCACTTCATAGCTTTTAACAGGATGCATTTTAATATGATCAAATTCTTCATCGGTCAACTTATCGGGCTTCCATAGTACATCGTCACGGACACCAATTTTGCCAATATCATGCAACATACCTGCCCATTTCAGTAATTGAATCTCCGACTCATCCAACCCGATGTAACGAGCCAGGTCACAGGCCATTTGGGCCACTCTGGAGGAATGGCCGCTGGTGTAGCTGTCCTTGGCTTCCATAGCTCGTACCAGGGAGGTGATATGCTGCAAATAGGTTTGATTAAGTTTCTCAACATAGATGATGTTGTTTAAAATCGCTGTACCCATTCTAATCAAAGTGTTTGCCAAGTTAAGCTCAACGGCAGCGAAGGGCTGCTGGTTACTATCGCGGATAAAAATCATTACGCCGAGGTTTTCCCGCTGGCAATCGTAATTGGATAGCGATATCGCGAGAGCATTACCTCGACCCTGGTAGTCAGGGTTGTCATCACCGCCGTAATCAATCATTTTAACCGGGCATTTCGAGGCGGAATCGGCCATTGTGCGTAATTTTGATTCATGCTGAAGGAAGAATTCCCGGGCTTGCTTTATATCTTTATCATCTTTAGCTAGGCAAATAACCGACTCATTAGCCGTATTTCCTTTGGTTAACAGAGATGATTCAGCGGTAATTTTTCCCAGATAAAAACCAAAACGACTATTAACGGCAAGGTTGACTTCGTGGAGAAGCGCCCTTACCGCATCGGCGGTTGTTTTACAGCGGGCTACGATATTGGTGGAGTCGAAGGCAACATTCAATTGGCGATAACAATCAAGAATCTCCAGGGCCATTGACTCGCGGTCATTTTTAATTTGTTCAAAAGTGTCTATGATATCGACCAATGATTTATAAACATCATTCGGCAAATGAGAAATATCACAGCGACCGGGTAAATTGTCTGCAACAACAGGAGGGCTAAGGACGTGGGGAAGTTCTGGAGTATTTTCCGCTCCGTACGCCAGTTTTAATAGCTTTTGCAGCAAATCTTCTCTGGTGGTATCCATCAAATGTTAGCCTTTTGTGCGGCGAGTTGTTCGATCAACTCCGCTAACGCAGCGGGACTAAATGGTTTGCTAAATAAATGGACTTTTGCTGAATTAATCTCATGAACAAGTTGGGGAATATCGCAACGAGATGTTAATACCACAATTAGTTTTGGCGGATCAGGTAAATGCAAAGCTGTTTTTACTAATTCAATCCCATTAAATAAGGGCATATTGATATCGGTTATCAGACCATCGAAATATTCCTTTTCCAGCCTTTCTAAGGCTTCTTTACCATTGTAAGCATTTTCCACATGGTGGCCATTTTTACTCAGCCACAGATCGATAACAATGTGAAGTTTGGGGTCGTCATCAATAAACAAAATTTTCATCGTATTTAGGTCCAATAACATAGGTTAAGGAAAAATAACGGTCAGGAACACTCTATTTCATCGGATAATAGATAATCCGGCTTAAGTTAAGCAATTCTTTAATAATGTAGTTGAGGTATTCCGTAATTTGCCTGTATCGGGCGGAGCGTGGTAAAATTTCTGAGTTAAAATTACACCGAGGGGAAACTTAGGCGATATTTCAGTCGATATGCGATATAAGCAGCCCCCCAGGTATTTATAAAAATTACCCGAGACTGTCTTGCTGTTTCTGAAATAGGATTTAGATATAGGAATGAACATAGCTGAAAATGGTGCCAAACAAATAGTCAAAGCCGGATCCAGGCTTTTTAAAATTGTGCCATTACTGGTCCTGGCGAATCTGGTAATGACAATTACCCTCTTATCAACCACCTTAGTTTATTGGAATAAGGGGGGAGATAGGTATTTGTTTATAAATGTTCTGGCGGTGATGGGAGTATTAAATTTTATAGCCGCAGTTACTTCTGCTTTTTTCTACATGGTTCTGCTAAAAAAACAAAGAATACTGCAAATCCTGGAAATATATATGCGTGATTTTGCCGAGGCGCCGTCTGCCGAGGCTGTTTTGCAGAGCATTTCTGCTTTCCCGGTCGGCGGAAAAGCTGATGATGTTGTTCGCGGCTGGAACAATCTCCTAAGCGCCATCGATCAAATCAAAAACGAAAGTCAAATAATCCTAGCGGGAAAAGACATCGGAAATAATGTATGCGGATATGACGCACAAAGACTGCTGGGCGTTCTGGATTCCCTGGCAGACGGCATAATACTGGCTGACGCTGCGGGGACCATTATATTTGCCAATCGTGCCAGCGAGGGCATGATCGGAAGGCCTTTGAGTGAATTTATGTATCGGTCACTTCTGGAATTATTTAACGACGATTTGGCGAAAGAGTCTCTGAAGGATATTCTCGGTCATAAGTCCCTCAAAGCGAGCATACATTTTGAAACAATGAGGCAATCCTGTCAGGATTCACCGCTATCAAAGGAATCCGATACACCCTCAAAGACTAGACCGTTAAAATCGACTTATACCACACAGAGTACGATCCCAACCGAACCGACGCAGTTATCCATTGCCGGTTTCAGATTGGCCGGCAGCAAAGATAACAGTGATATTATTTTGTGCATACGAGATATAACACAACAAAGAGTTAAAGAGGCCAGCAGAGACGATTTTATCGCCCATGTCAGCCACGAGCTGCGCAGCCCCTTGACCAATATCCGCGCTTATGCGGAAACTCTCCTGTCAGACATGGTGCTTGATGCAAGCACGCAGAAGGAGGCTTTTAACGTCATTAACAGTGAAACCCTGCGTTTAATCCGGCTGGTCAATGAAGTTCTGGATATTTCACGCATGGAAACGGGAGCTTTGGTTTTGAATAAATCAGAGGTGATAACAGACCGCCTGGTGCAGCAATGTGTCAATGATATTAAGGCGTCAGCCAACAGCAGACAAATTGCCGTCCAGACGAATTATCATCCCAAGCTGCCCAACCTTAATGCGGATCGTGAGAAACTGGCTGTCGTCATTAACAACGTTCTGACTAATGCGATAAAATATACCCCTGAGGGAGGGGCGATTTTTATTGAGACAAACGTTGACGAAAGGTTTGTTTATATAAAGATTGCCGATACCGGTTATGGCATCGCCCAGGAAGATATCGATAAAATATTCGACAAATTTTATCGCGTCAGTCGGCCGGAAACGCATAACATTGTCGGTACAGGATTAGGATTGTCCACTAGTAAATTAATCATGAATTTGCACGGTGGTACTATCAACGTAGCCAGTGAGATCAATAGAGGATCGGAATTTACTATTAAGCTGCCGATTACCACTGTCGGGCCGGTATTGGGTGTAGCCGCAAAATCTGATAAACAAATATCATAATATTCACAAAATACAAAATGTTCAAAAGTCCACATAATAAATTATATGCCTTGGGAGCAATCATCGCTTTTAACATTGTTGTTGTGGCAACAATAATTTGCCTGAACACTCTCATCACCCATTTTACCATTGCTGTATTGGTCATAATATGCGGTAATGCGGGTTTTATTTTAGGGCACTATTATACCACGAATACCAGGGATAATAAGTATTTGATATACCAGGGGGAAAATAATGATATTAATTCATCAAAGCCCCAAAACGATGCTGCCAGTGGGGCTTACGAAGCTATTTATCTGCAAAGCATTATAGAAGAACTGGACAGGATACAAGACAGTATCGATTTGCTGGAGCGTTATCAATGTTTTATTAGGATGGTTGAAAGCAGCCTATGTCAGTGTCTGGGGCCCTGTTATGTTTCGTTGTGGTGTCCGGATCAGGATTACAAAAATCTGATTGAGTGCGTTATCGATTCATCTCGGCGAACGGCATCAGGAGACGTCAATTCATTTAGTCATATATCGGACAGGCGCGTTGCCTGCAAGGTACCGCTGGATCACGAAGTTGTGGCTAATTCCCTGAAAAAAGGCGAGCCTTACTGGGTGGGAGAAAGAGACTCTTGTGCTTCTCCTGCAAAACATCCCGGCAACGAAAGGCTGCATTGTGATGCTTGCATTCCTCTTTACCGGGACTATGGTCAGCCTGTGCTGATAAATGTGGTACATATCGGCGATCGGGTGCTTCATCACCAAACCATGGATTTTCATTCTACAGTGAAATTAATTAATATTTTCTGGAAGCAGTTACAGGCGACCAATCAGCGCGAATGGCTGATCGAACATGACGAAATAAGCGGGGCATTGCGGGACGATATATTTATAAAACAAGCTCAGGCGCTGGCGGAACGCTGCATTAACAACGATGAAAATTTTGTCGTAGTCGTTATAGCGATACATGGCTTTCGCCGCATATTTACGGATAATTCACGGCAATGGCGTACCCTGTCGGGAATTTTGGGACGGGCCTTCAGGAGACTTCTTGCCGAACATAGCGGGGAATTTCTCCTGGGGAAAATGGCGGACGACATATTTGCCTTGCTGCTGCCGCGTCGTGACGAATTTATCACAAAGGCGATTATGAAGTCGATTTTAGCCAGGCTCAACGATGAAATGTTGCAGGATAAAGCCATGACAAATTTGGACATTATGGCAGTAGAGCTGCGATGGGCGGGGGCAGATAATCAGCAATATCGGGGAAACATGGAAAAAATGCTCAATACAATCTATCGGCGGTTATTCTGCCGGATATCAAATAAGCAAACTCAAATATATCAGATAATTTTGGAAAAAGCGGATGCAAGGATTAATTAATCATGGAAATGATAATCAGCAATGAAGGTGCGGTTACGGTTTTAAAACCTCTGGGGCCGATCATCGCCGGTGATTTAGAGGAGATGGAAAAGCAGTTGCTTGCCTTCTACAAGAACTGGACGCAACGGATAGTCATAAACCTGAAGGAAGTCACATTTATCGATAGCGCCGGGCTGGAACTATTAAACCGTTTCCGCCATCAGTTAAGTGAGCACGGCTTAAAAATGAAGTTGTGCACTTTTAATGAAATAACCAGAAAGATTTTCGATCTGACAAAACAGTCCCGTAATTACGAAATATATACCGATACAGCATCCGCAGTGAGGAGTTTTTTATGAAATTACTGTCGAAAGCACTGAAAATTGGACAGATGCTGATCGACGAGGGTCATCTCACCGAAGAGCAGTTGCATGCCGCTCTGATTCGGCAGAAGACCAGCAAGAAGAAATTAGGGGAATTACTGGTCACTGAACATATTGTCGATGAAGAGGTGGTTCTGGAGATTTTATCCAAACGACTGGGATTGCCATCGGTACGATTGCAGCCGGGTCTGGTTGATCCTTTGGTAGTGGATGTAATCCCCAAAGAACTTGCTGACCAACATACAATTATTCCCATGTTCAAGGTTGAGGACAACCTCACCGTGGCCATGGCGGAACCTCAGGCTTTGCTGGTTGTTGATGATCTGGAAAGAGCTACCGGCATGCGGATTCAACCGGTGATTGCTTTGGAAGCTAATATTAAGGAGTTTATAAAAAAATATTACTCGCAGAATGTGAAAATTGATTCGTTTGTCGCCAGCCTTGAGCAGGCCAAGGTACAGGTTGTGGAAAAAGAAGCCATCGACGACGATTCCGTAATTGATCTGTCGGAAATGACAGATGGTAGCCCGGTGGTTAATCTGGTAAATATGAGTATTTTGAAGGCAGTGAAGGAAGAATCGTCTGATATTCACATCGAGCCGGACAAGCATTGTGTGCACATTCGCTATCGCATCGATGGAATGTTGCGGGATTTAATGACACCGCCCAGAGAATGGCATGCTGCAATTATTTCGCGGGTGAAGGTTATTGCGCGGATGGACATAGCCGAAAAGCGCGTCCCTCAGGAAGGGCGCATCCATATCATTGCCGAGGGCAGAGAAATCGACCTGCGGATATCATCGATGCCGACTATTCTGGGGGAAAAAATTGTAATGCGAGTGCTTGACAAAAACAATCTTGAGCTGCGCTTTGATAAGCTGGGTTACGAACATCAAATGATATTGTCACTCAAGCGGATGCTCACTAAACCACACGGACTGTTTCTGGTCACGGGTCCCACCGGAAGCGGCAAAACAACTACTTTGTATTCCGCTCTTGATCTGCTCCGCTGCAAAGAAAAAAATATCATTACCATCGAAGACCCCGTGGAATATCAGCTTGAACTGATTAACCAAATTCAGGTGCATGAAGCGGTGGGATTGACCTTTGCCCGGACTTTACGTTCGGTTTTGCGGCAAGACCCTGACATTATTATGGTGGGCGAAATTCGCGATGAGGAAACAGCCAAGGTTTCGATACAAGCGGCGATGACCGGGCACCTTGTTTTAAGCACCCTTCATACTAACGATAGTCCCGGAGCGGTTATTCGTTTAATGAATATGGGAATTGAGCCATACTTGATTGCTTCCTGTCTGGTGGGGGTTGTAGCTCAGCGTCTGGTGCGCGTTATCTGCCCTAAGTGTAAAACCACTTATTTCCCGGAAGAATCGGTACTAAGGGACATTAATTGGCAGGGACCGAAAAATCGGGCCTTTCATCGTGGTGTGGGTTGTCAGTTATGCCACGACAGCGGTTTCAAAGGCCGGCGTGCCGTGTGTGAGGTGTTGGAGATGACTCCGCAACTGCGGGATGTAATATTAACCCGTCCTACGGCTTCGCAAATTAAATCTATCCTGAGAGCAAACAGTAACTGGCGCGACCTCAAGGAAGAATCTATGCGTTATATTGAACAGGGCATAACCAGTATCGAGGAGATGCTGCGAGTATGTTCTATAGAAGAAACTACGGAAGAACAGGAGCCTAATGAGCCGGTTACGGCTGATTTGATATAATATTATGATTATTCAATATACAGCTTTAGATCATACGGGGACAATAATGTCTGATAGTCTTGTGGTTGATGATATAAACCAGGCTTACACTGAGCTATCGAGACGCGGCTTAACCCCGGTAAGCTTTGCTGAAAACAGGCAGAAAACCAAAATTATATCTGAAAGTTTAAAGGGGATGTTACAGGAGTTGGGTCGGTCGTCACATGCCCATCCGAAACGCGCTTCCAAACGAGAGTTGCCCTTTTTTACCTCGCAATTAGCTATTCTCCTGGAGACCGGTACGCCGCTGGCCGCTTCTTTGCAGGCCATTGAGCGGCAAATTACCTGTCCCCATTGGCGGATACTGGTTTCGCAGTTAAGACAACACGTAGAAGAAGGGACTAGCTTAGCCGCCGCGGTGGAGATGTATCCCCAGGTATTTGATCCGGTATATAGCAGTATGATTTCCGCCGGCGAAACTTCCGGTAATCTGGCTGAAATATTAAGCCGACTTGCTGATCTTTCCCGCCAGGCGGATCGCATCCGCAGCAAAATAATATCCGCCATGATATACCCTCTGCTTTTGACCGTCATAACAACAAGTGTTCTGGGGGTTTTAGTATTTTTTGTTTTGCCGCGATTTGAAGGGATTTTTGCCGAAATGAAAGTCACATTGCCGCAATCAACCAAGGGGCTTTTAGCTCTTTCCCGTTTCCTGCGGCAACATGTTATTTTTGCCATGGGAACCTTTGTATCGACTCTGACGGTCATTTTTTATTGGCTGCGAAGTAAGCACGGCCGGCGTTTTGTGGCCGGTAATAAGCTGAAATTACCCATCTTTGGTCCGTTAATTGTTGCGGTAATTAACGCCAGGGTATTCCGGCTGCTTAGCCTACTGATCGAATCTAATGTGCCGTTATTACAGTCTTTGGAGCTAACCGCAAAATCAACCAAAAATTATCTCTATGCGGAGCTTCTAAATCGAGTGCATGAAAATGTATTGAATGGCCGAACCATGAATGAAATATTGCTCCAAAGTAAAATTATTCCTGCCAGCATTGCTCAAATGATACATACGGGAGAACAGAATGGGCAAGTGGGCAAGATCATGACCATGTTGGCTGATTACCTTGACGACCAAAACGAAACCAAAATCAGCACTTTAACCAGCATTATGGAACCGTTAATTCTTATTGTTATGGGGATGGTTGTTGGTACCATAGCTATTTCGCTGGTGTTGCCGATGTTTGATCTTTCCCGAATCTCCGGTTGATTATGGGAATATCCGAAGTACAGGGTTTCTGAAACAATAAATATTGCGGTATATATTATGATGTTTTCCGAATGGATGAAGAATAAATATTGGCCGATAGGGCTGGATATCGCCCATTCCGCCATTCGCGCGGTGCAGTTGTTTAGTTGTAATCATTCTCTCCGCGTACATGCCGCTCTTGAGCTTGGCCCGAGGGAAAATAATATATCAAATACCGCTGATAAAGATTATGAATTTGCCGACTCAAAAATCGTTGACCTATTGCATAATCTAATGTCTCGGGGAGGATTCGTAGGTCGCAATGTAATATTGCATTGCCCTGCGGACAGAATGTATATGCGTCCAATTACTCTGCCGTCCGGCCCAGAGGGACTGCCCCGGGAGGCTATACTTGGCGCCGTGAAGTTAAATATGGATTCTCATCTGCCTTTTCCGATAAATCAGGCAGTATATGATTATTTCATCAGCGACCATGATATTAAACAAGGCAAACTTACCGTTATGACTATTATTACGGAAAAAGAATGGATAAAAAAGCGGATCGAGATGGTTCGGACGGCTGGGCTGTTTTGCGTAGCATTGGACGCTCTTCCGTGTACTTTAACCAGGATTGCAGGTTACACCGATCAGCAGCAGCGGAAAGCAGCTCATCAAAATATATCCCCGAATGAAGCTGAGACTGGCTCTATAACCGGCATCGACTCTCTGGTAGCCATACTGGATATCGGATATTCCGGCAGTACCCTGATAGTCAGCAATCGGAATGGCCCGGTATTTTGTCGGCGTTTTTCGATCGGAGGCTGTGAATTAACTCAAATTCTTAGTCAAAGATTGTTAATCAACTATGAACATGCGGAAACGTTAAAATTAACTTATGGCCTTGATTGTCAGGCCCGCAAACTGCGTTTGGGTACTATGGACAGCGAGGTTTCAAATGCTGAAGTTTCATTGACCGCCACGGTAGCCCAGGACAATGAGATTGCCAAGACTATTTATACTTCACTTCAGTCAGACCTTGCCGATTATGTGGAATGGTTAATCCGTTCTCTTAATTATGTGGTAGCGGAGCATCAGGGAGCCCAACTTGATAAAATACTGTTGTGTGGGTCAGCCAGTCATACTAAAAATCTGGATCACTTTCTTACGGAGCAGTTCGGCATGTCAGTAAGGATTATTTCCCATCCTTTACTCGCCGAAATTTTGGAATATCTGCCGGCTTCCCGTGCTCAGTCCGGTTCCTGGGCCACCGCATTGGGTTTGGCCATATTGAAGGGAGGTCAATTATAAATGGTTGCCGTTGATCTTATTCCGGAAGAGCTTAAGACTGGCTGGCTGCAACAAAAGCGATTTCGCCGCTGGGCCATAATCATTCTTTGTATTACCGTCATAGCCATTAGCTGGACCTCCGTCAAATACCTGACCTTAATCCGGGTAAATGCTGCTTTTTGTAGCACCAAAGAGCAATACCAGAATATTGCCAGGAATGTGCAGGTACTTCAGCAGATGAAAAGCCAATTGGAATGCTGGCGAAAACGTATTGTCGTACTGGATCAGTTAGACAGGTATTGCGATTATGTTCAAATAACCGATTACCTGGCCCAATGCAGTCCGGAGCTGATTTATTTGGAAGAAATGAAATTTTCCCACCCGGATTCTGCCGCATCATCTGCTATTACCAATCCCCCCTCGCCGGAAAATTTACCCAAAAGTGCAAAAATGTTTATCCTTAAATCCGACAAGGCCATTGCCGGCAGTGCTGATATACAAGTTGATAATGCTACCATCCTGCTCTTAAAGGGCCGGGCTCTCGATCATAAAGCAGTAGCGGATTATTTAACTAAATTAAAGGCCTCTAATATTTTTCTCGGCGTCAAATTGATCCTCTCTCGCCGCGAATCTTCCGCGCCGGACGGTATTGTTGATTTTGCAATTGAGGGTAGCCTTATGCCTGTGGAATCATTGTTGGGAGTTGATTATGCTGATATGCAAAAAACCAAAAATTTTTGATATCGACCTTTATGGCCTGGGACTGGTTGTTGGCATATGCGCCTTGAACTGGCTGTTTCTTATACCGCCGATAGAAAAGAAGCTCGTTGCTTTGCAACAGGAGCAGCAGAATTATCTCCAGAAAAAGGATGCCGCGCAACAAGAACTGGCGCATCTTCGGAAAATAGATTTATATCAGAAAAATTTAGCCGCCAGGCTAAGTCAGACGGCTGATCCTCTTCCAGACAACCCTGGTATAGATGAAATTATTCGTCGCCTCTGCCAATTTTGCCTGGATTGTAATTTACGCCTTGACCAGGTCACGCCGAGATCTGATACGATCAGTGAATATTATCGTAAAACCAGTCTAATTATAAATGTGTCCGGCGCTTATCCTGATTTTCATAATTTTCTTGTTCGGATTATGAATGAGTTAAAATTTGTCCGGGTTGATACTTTTACCATTAACAACCTTAAAAATACTCCTGAAGCCGGCTGCAAAATAGCCGTTAATCTGGATATATTCTCACCATCTTAATGAAATTGTAACATAATATTATGATTTTTTTGGTTTTTATGGCTGCGCTTGCAGTTAAATTATGAGTACGTCTCGAAAAATATATATTGTTGTCCTTTTTATTTTCCTGCTGATGCTGATTTGGGATAAGACTGTCCGTTGTCCCTCAGTTACTGAGCCGCTCGCAACCTTCGCCCGGAACCAAGCCGCTCCCCAACCGGAGGTTAGTTTCAATAATTCTACATCCAATCTCAGATCCTCACCGAATTTGGCGGTTTATCCTGACCGTGAATTTCATAACTTTTCTTTTTTGCCGTTGGGGACGCTAAGCCCACAGCTAAAACCCGGAGAAACACGAAATCTTTTTGCCGCCTCCGATGAGTTTAACAGATTAGCCCGCGAAAAATCGCAAAAAGCAGCACCCTCCCGGAAGGAGGTAATCGCCTTAAGCCTTAAATTATCGGGCATATTAATTGGAGATAAAAATAGTTGCGTGCTTATTAACGGTGAAGTGGTGTTTCTCGGGCAGTACATTGGGCCATATCGCCTGGTGGAAATAAATCCCGATTCTGTTGTATTGGAAGCGGATTCTCAATGCATTACTTTGTTATGGGACGGAAAGAAAATTTCAAACTGATAATTAGGCAACTAGTTAGAAATTGAATTACTTTAGAAACATGAAGATTAAGTGTAAACATTAAATTTCCGATAGGTATAATGTTTTTAGAGTGTAAAAAATTATTAAAAGATTTCTTCCTTTAATCAAAGGAGATGAATTATGTCTTATCATAGTAGCAAACGAACTGGCTTCAGTATGGTCGAACTGGTGATTGTCGTTGTTATTCTGGGAATTATTGCCGCTATCGCGATACCGAGAATCAGTTCCGGCAGTAAAAATGCCGGTGAATCAGCCTTAAGAGCCAACTTGGCTACCATACGTAATTCTATCGACTGGTATTATGGTGAGCATAATAGCACCTTCCCCGGCGTAAATGATGCCGGTGGCAGCTTTGGAGCGGCAGGTAGTCCTGAAGCTTTTACTAATCAGTTGATCAAATACACCAAGATAACCGGTGAAGTCTCGGCCGACAAGGATGCCGCTTTCCCGTTCGGACCTTACATTCGGGGTGCTTTTCCCGCTTTGCCCGTGGGTACGAACGCGGGCAGTACGGCGGTAAAGATAGCCGCCAAGGCTGCGCCTTTGACGGGTGCCGATGCTGATGCTGCCGCGGGTTGGGTTTATAATCCAACCACGGGACAGATTATAGCGAGTCTGCCTGATACCGACCTTGGTAACGACGGCATACCATACAATCAATATTGATAAATAATAATGTTTATTCAGTAACCAGTTTATCTTACAGCAGTATATTAGGTCTCGGGACGGCTGACTCAGAAAGTTCCGAGACCTTTTTTTATACGCCTATTTAGCCGATGAATTATAAGTATTCTAAATCAATTATAATGTGCCGCCCCGGTTTTTCTCTGACCGAACTGATGATAAGCATCGCTATGATATCAGTAATCTCCGTGGCCGTGGGCCTCGCTATGTATCAAAGCAGATCTCGCATCGAGTCGGTAAAATATTCTCTCGCTGCCTTGCAAAAATTAAATGACGCTCTTAAAATTATCAGCGACGACTTGCGCTGGGCCGACCATGTTTCTATCGCCGGTAATTGTCAGATAGATTTTTCCGCTCCAGATAATCCCGGCGATCTTATTTCCATTTATTGGAATAGCGGAAACAGAAATCTCTATCGTACATGTGACGGTATTAATCCCATAGTAATACTTGATCAAGTTACAAACTTTACTATGGAGTATGACATAATCTCCCTTAAGGGCGTCACCTGCATCCGCGGTCTTACTGTAATCGTTAACTCCTCCGCCAGCGAAGGTAATGATGTGCGTAAATATATCTCCTTATTGAATCAACCCCAGGCACCGTGAGGAGCCGACATGAAAAAAAACGTTGAAAAAACAACTGCGCCAGCCGGGTTTACTCTCCTCGAGCTGATTATTGTTGTCACTATTATGACAATTATTGCTTCGGCGGCCGCCCTTGCTTTTCGCAGCTCTTTAAGGTTGTCGCAGCTTCAAGGCGCCGCTGATCGTTTGATTTCCGATCTTTATCTCGTTCGTGATAAGGCTGTTCTGGTGCAACAGGAACGTACTCTGCAAATAGACACAAATTACAATCAATATTGTGCGCCGATGGTCGCGGAATTATCCTCTTCCGAGGATATTTCGGTATGTTTGGCTGGTCCGCCTTTTCAAGTGGAGAGTATTGCATGTCGGTTACAGGGCAAAAACCAGGTCACTTTTGATGCCCACGGCAGAGCCTCGCCGAGCGGCTATATCGATTTAAGTGCCGGCCGGCATAAAATTACCATCAAGATAGAGGACGGAGGTCACGTTGAGCAGGTTAAGTAGTACGACAAAGTTCGATAATTTATACTTTCGCCGCGGCAACTGCCGCGGCCTATCCTATGTTGAAGTGCTGTTTTCCGCGGTAATTCTAGCTATTTTAATGGTATCGGCATTGCGGCTTTACGCCAATCTGGGTACGTCGCGTTATTACACCCTCAGGCAGGATTTCGCCCAGGCTTTGGCACTGGAGATGATCGAGGAAATAAAACAGCTACCCTATCAGGACCCGGCGAACGACGGGGAATTCGGCCCAGGGACGGATGAGATAAATTCCAATCGCAGTAAATTCGATGATATTGATGATTATCTCAACTGGTCAGCCTGTCCGCCTCAGCAGCGCGACGGAACAACGATGACGCAATTTGCGGATATTACTCGAGCGGTTGCGGTTCGTTATGTCAGGGCGGACGATTTCACCCAGTCCGCCCCCAGCGACGAAGGTTTTATAGAAATTACCATTACCATAAGCGATGACCATCGAATACTAGCTCAGCATAAATATGTTATTGCCAGGGTCCCTTATCAATTGTAGTGCGGACCTGAATAAACGTAGATATTAATGACAAAAAAATCAGATGGCGATGACGCTATCCGGGAAAACCGCGGCGCAACAATAAAAAATGGATAATAGTTCTTACAGACATAGAGGCAGTATATATTATCTTACGTTGGCTTCTGCCATTATTTTGACCTGCCTGGTACTTGGATTGTCTTGTCTGATTTTGCAGCATCGGCGAAGCAGCAGGACCAACGCCCAGATAGACCGCGCTTATATTTACGCTGAATTGGGTATCCGTCATGCTCTTCACTTTACGATCGTTGAGCCTCAGTGGCGAAATCTATTATCCAATGGCAAATGGCTGGATAATATTGCCGTTGATCAGGCCACCTACTCCGTAACCGGTATTGACCCCGTTGATGGCGACCTCCAAAACAATAATAGTGATCCGGTTATTTTAACCTGTGATGTTTCTTTAAATGGGATTAATCGAAGTATCCAGGTGAAAGCAGCGAATGCCTTTGCCGACCTGCTGCGTTATGCGGTAGCGGCGGGTGGGAATATAGCTATTAGTAATCATGCCCGTATTAACGGCGATGTAACCACCAATGCTGATTTCTCCAAGACCGGAGGTGATACCTGGGTCTTCGGAGATATAGAAGCGGTGGGAACTATACAAGATACAACAAACATCAGCGGGGCTATTTTGTCCGGCAGCGAATCCAAAACATTCCCCGATAGTCAGCGGATTATTGCTTATTATCAATCGCGTGCTACACCTATCGCCTTCCAGGCAAAAATTGAAAAAATACTATTAAGTCCCACTTCCAATCCTTTCGGCACGACTAATCCCGATGGGTTATATATGATAAATTGTAATAATCAAAAAATAGACATCAAGGATTGTCGTTTAGTTGGAACGCTGCTTTTGTTAAAACCCCAAAGCGACAGTTTGATAGAATCATCATTTGCCGGTCAGCCTGCCCGAAATGATTACCCGGTGTTAATCGTGGATGGCACCTTAGCAATAAAATCTGCTAAACCGCTTGACGAATCGAAAATTGGTGTTGATTTTAATCTTCCCGGGGAAACCGGCTATGGACAACTTAGCAATATTTTACCCAGTGTTATTTCGGGGGTGATTTATTCCAACGGGTCACTGGTGCTCGATAATATCTGTGAAGTGCGGGGGATGGTTATGGCCGCTGGTACGGTGGAAGTAAAAAGTAACGCTTCCTGCACATACGACCCCAACATAAAGTTGAATCCGCCGCCATCTTTCTGCGAAAGTTATCTTGTTCCCATCCGTGGCACCTGGCAAGAGGTTAATCCCTAGGGCAAAAAGCTGCACTTGATCCTGCGATAATCAAATCTGTAAACTACATATAATCCTCGGTTTCGCCTAAAATGGCTTATAACTTATTTTATGACAAGATAATACAATGCTATTTGCGGATTTTGGATCCGAAAGTAACTTAGTTTGGATTATACCCAGAAAAAGTCGCGTAGATTTATTACAGTTCCCCTGCTTAGACATAGTTTGTATTCCCAGTTTCTCTCTTCTTTCGATCAGTGAACTTTCGCACTTTAAAAAGCCGTTAAGCGGCTGACGCCAAGGATTCGATCAAGAACTCGTAATTTATATCATGTACGATACGATTTCCGAACATCGATTTAATTTTTTCCTGCCACAATATCCGGCGCAAACGCGTCAAAGCGTCGACAAAGCTTGGCAATGCTTTGCCCGGATACCATGAGCGATACTCCCAGCGATATTCCGGGCGATATCACCGGTGACGGCAGGGTTGACTTGAAGGATCTGGTACTGTTAGCCAGCCAGTGGCTGCAAGCTCCTGATAATCCTTCCGCTGATATTGTCCCATCGCCCGCGGGTGACGGGTTGGTGAACCTGCTGGATTTCGCCGTTTTGGCGGAGAATTGGCTGGCAGGGCCAGAATAATACATTGATATAACTATTGTATGACCTTATAATTGCATAAGTAATTTACTCAAACTGTAATTAATAAATAATAAGTAGCGCTCGTAGCTCAGCCAGGATAGAGCGACGGTTTCCTAAACCGTAGGTCGGAGGTTCGAGTCCCCCCGGGCGCAGTGGCAACTCATATCATATCAAGCGGTTATAGTTTTAATAATGGTTTAGAGAGTCAGCCCATCTGTATCGAAAGTGGGGGCGGTAAGATTAGAAATAATCCCGAAAATTTTTTGCCATCCGGAATTTTTCTTGACAAACGAGTTATTATTCTCTATTATTATACTAGACAAGATAGAGATAGGCGGGAGTTAGCAGACGAAAAGATGAAACTTACCACCCGAAGCGAATATTGCATATTAGGCTTGATCCACCTGGCGCGTCAGCGGGAAAAGCATTTTGTGAAAATTGAGGAGATCTGCGTTCAGCATGATATTCCCAAAAAATATCTGGAGCAGTTGTTTTTGATTCTGAAGCAGAATCATTACCTTAAGACCCGTCGCGGCGCCGAGGGGGGATATACCCTGGCCAAACCAGCCGCGGAAATCACCGTAGCGGAAATTGTCCGGTTGATGGATGGGGCGCTGGCTCCCACGGAGTCAGCCAGCAGGTATTTTTTCTCTCATACCCCGTTGGAGAAGGAAAAAAAGCTCATGAAAGTTTTTAAACAGATAAGGGACTACATTGCCCAGAGGTTGGAGACGCTCACTCTGGCCGATTTGGTTTAGCAGAGCGGGAAAGGAACTAAGATGAGACAGATATTGTGTACAATTTTGGCGACAGGTATTTTATTTTCCGCGGGCTGTGAAAAAAAGCCCGCCGAACCATTGTCGGCTGACGAATTGCAGGGCACGATAACCATATCGGGAGCCTGGGCGCTTTATCCCATGGCGGTGAAGTGGGCCGAGGAATTTCAGAAAATTCATCCCTGGGTCAAGATAGACATAGCCGCCGGCGGGGCGGGCAAAGGGATGGTTGACTGCCTGGCGGAAGCGGTTGACCTGGGCATGGTTTCACGGGATATTTTCCCCGAGGAGATTAAAAAGGGCGCCTGTTGGTTCTCCGTGGTCAAGGATGCGGTAGTGCCGACAACGAATGCGAGCAATCCCGTTCTGCCCGATATTCTTTCCCGGGGCATTAAAAAGCAGACCTTCCTTGATATCTGGATAACGGGCAAAACCAAAAGCTGGGGCGAGGTAATCGGCCGGGATATCGATCAGCCCATCAGTGTTTATACCCGCTCGGATGCCTGTGGGGCGGCTGAGACCTGGGCCAAGTTCCTGGGGGCAAAACAGGAGGACCTTCGCGGCGTGGGGGTGTATGGCGACCCCGGTTTAGCTCAGGCAGTAAAGCAGGACGTGCGGGGCATCGGTTTTAACAATATCAATTACGCCTACGATACCGCCACCAAAAAGCCGCTCGCCGGATTAGTTGTCCTGCCCATCGATTGGAACGAGAACGGCCGGATCGATCCGCAGGAGGATTTTTATGACAACCGGGATAAGTTAGTCGGGGCGATATCCCAGGGTCAATATCCTTCCCCCCCGGCTCGTCTGCTGCATTTTGTCTCTCAGGGTAATCCTAAAAAGAAGATTGTCAGGGAATTTATCAAATGGGTCCTGACCGACGGCCAGAAATATGTGCCGGAATCCGGCTATATTAATCTTTCCGCGGAAAAAATCCGGGAAGAGCTGGCTAAATTGCAGGAGAAATGAGCGATAAGCGTGATAAATTCGACTGGAAGACGTATTTTTACGGATTTGCCGGTCGGTAAGAGAAAAATTAACGAAGTATGCGGAATACGAGACTGTTAAAAGATAAGATTGCCGGCAAAATAATGTTTTTGCTTACGTTTTTTTCCGGTTTGCTGGTGTTTTTCATAGCGGCTGGTTTATATTATCGCTCCCGGCCTATTTTGGCTCTTAAGCCGCTGTCGGAATTGCTGTTTTCGAGTTCCTGGCATCCTTTGCGGGGCGAGTTTGGCTTTTGGCCGTTTATTATGGGATCACTTTGGGTAACCGCCTTGTCGGTTATCATTGCGGTACCGCTGTGTCTCTTGGCGGCGGTTTATCTTTGCGAGTATGCCCCGCATTATGTGCGGCAGTGGGCTAAGCCTCTCATTGATTTGCTGGCGGGTATCCCCTCGGTCGTTTATGGGGTATGGGGAATACTGGTTATTGTCCCGCTGATCAAGGATTATGTCGGGCCTTTTTTTGGGGCGTCGGGCAGTACGGGATATTGTGTGCTGGCCGCCGGTATAGTGCTGGCGATCATGGTTTTTCCTATTATTATTCATGTCTCTCTGGAGGTGCTCCACTGCGTGCCTTATGGGATCAGGGAAGCCTCTTTGTCTTTAGGGGCTACCAAATGGCAGACCATCAAGCACGTCGTTTTGCGCAAGGCCATGCCGGGTGTTATAGCCGCGGTGGTTCTGGGGTTGTCGCGGGCCTTCGGTGAGACAATGGCGGTACTGATGGTAGCGGGAAACGTCGCGCAGGTCCCCTCCTCGGTGCTTCAGCCGGCCTATCCCTTGCCCGCCCTGATTGCCAATAATTACGGCGAAATGCTTTCCGTTCCCCTGTATGACTCCGCTATTCTGCTGGCCTGCCTGGTATTGCTGATGGTGGTGCTGCTGTTCAATATCCTGGCCCGTGTCGTTCTGGTCAAAGTCGAAAGGAGCATCCGGTAAAGTGGACCGAAGAAAGGCGGAAGAAACTTTATTCAAGGCCCTGATGATTATTGCCACGGGATTAATCCTTTCCAGTCTGGTGCTGATATTGACCACCGTGCTTATCAAGGGTCTGCCGGCCCTGAACTGGTCCATGATTACCCGTACGCCGCAGGGCGGGTACTACCTCGGCCGGGAAGGTGGGATATTGAATGCTATTGTCGGTTCGGTTTATTTAGCCGGCGGAGCGACTTTCCTGGCCCTGTTGGTGAGCCTTCCCACGGCTCTGTATCTGAATGTGTACCGGAAGAAAGGCTCCCGCCTGTCGGCCTTTACCCGGTTTGCTCTCGATGTTTTGTGGGGTGTGCCTTCTATCGTCTATGGCGCCTTTGGCTTTACCATCATGCTGTTGCTGGGCCTGCGAGCCTCGCTTTTGGGGGGAATTATAGCCGTGGCCCTTTTAATCGTGCCGATTATGATCCGGGCTATGGATGAGGTAATCAGAATGGTGCCGGCTAAACTGTTGGACGCGTCTTATGCCCTGGGAGCCACCCGATGGGAGACTGCCCTGCGGGTAGTTGTCCGACAAGCCCTGCCGGGGATATTGACCGCCGTTTTGATCGCCTTCGGCAGAGGCATTGGCGATGCCGCCTCGGTAATCTTTACCGCCGGTTTTTCCGATGCGGTTCCGAACTCCTTATTTCGTCCGGCTGCTACCTTACCGCTGGCTATTTTCTTTCAATTGGGAACCCCTTTTCCTCAGGTGCAGGATCGGGCCTATGCTTCGGCGCTGATACTAACGGGGATAATTTTGATAATCAGCATTGTTGCCCGCATTCTAACCCGAAGGTTTACCAGACACATCGTGAAATAGGAGCTGACCATGGAAGCCCGTACCCACATCAGCGTGCAGAATCTCAATGTTTTTTACGGCCGACAACATGCCCTGAAAAACATAACGTTTGATATCCCCGACAAACAGATAATCGTCATCATCGGCCCATCCGGCTGTGGTAAAACCACCTTGTTGAAGTCGTTCAATCGCCTGATAGACGCGGTAGATGGCATCCGGGTTTCCGGCAGGGTGCTGGTTGACGGGGAGAATATTTTCGATCCGAAGGTGGAGGTCACTCACATCCGCAAGAAAATGGGACTGCTTTCCCAGACCCCTTCGCCGCTGCCGATGTCGATTTATGATAATGTCGCCTACGGCCCCCGAATCCACGGGATAAAAAACAAAAGCCAGTTGAACCAAATAGTTGAATATTATCTCAAGGAGGCGAGCCTGTGGGACGAGGTGAAAGACCGGCTGCATTCTCCTGCTTCCGGGATTTCCGTTGGTCAACAGCAGCGGCTGTGCCTGGCCCGCGGCCTGGCCGTCGAGCCGGGCGTTATCCTGGCCGATGAACCCACTTCCGCTCTTGACCCGAAATCCAGCCGGAGAATTGAGGAGAGCTTTCTGAAGCTCAAGGAGAAATATACCATTATCATTGTCACCCATATCCTGCGTCAGGCTAAACGACTGGCGGATCACGTGGCTTTTCTCTATCTGGGAGAGTTGGTCGAGCACGGGCCAGCTAAGGAAATTTTTGAAAATCCCCAGCAGGAAATGACCAAAGAATATATCCGGGGAATCATTAGTTAGTTTTTGGGAGGCAGCTGGCTGCGTTTCACTGGGCGATAACCTGGCATACGATTCGCCGCTGTTTGGGGCGGGACTCGAAGCCAGGAAGTGGCTTTTATAAACTTTGCAAATCGAAAGAAATATTGCCTCCATTTTATAATGTCGAGATATAATTATTGTATAACTTCGCCGCCCGGTGGCTAAAAGTCAGATAAGCCGGACGCCGGGTTCGAAATCACACTTGTAATGTAACAAATTGCTGTTAGGAGAGTTATAATGGACACTTATCTTTACTTGTCGTTGACGCCGGAGGCTTTGGTCGCCTCCATGCTGGAGCCGGAAAGATTCGGCACCTACCTGGCCACCGGCACGCAAAAGCGCTCCCGCGGGCAGGCGATTTATTTGGATTTAAAAAATGATTTCGCCAGTGATTATTTTAATCTGGCTTCGGCGTCCCAGCGTTGTGTTCCCCATGCGGACGGCAGTCCCAAACATTCGGTTTATCTGGCTATTTATCGGGTGCTCGAGCACATACCACTATCCGCGATCCAAAGCTTATGGCTGGCTACCAGGGATGGCCGGGTGCTGCAATTGCAGCAATCGCGGGCGATCCCGCCCAAGGTGCAGGGCAGGTATCATTTATACCAGGAATTATGTCCGGTACACCCCTTGATAGCCAGCACCCTGGCTCCGCAGAGTTTTGCCAAATTTATTACCGAGCCGTCCCGGCCGTTTTATGTGCCCCGGATTTGCTTTGTGGATTTGGAGCTGGCTGATTTAGCGGACGATCCGCTCCAGGGACAGGCGAAGGACCTGCCCTATCCTCACCTCGAACATTTGCGCGACTGTTTCATTCAGTTGCATAACAGCAAAGATAAGCATACCAAGACGGTTGACCGGATCCCGCCCCCGGAGCTGATATATCGCTGCATCAAGAGCGGTTTTTACCTGGGCGATCAAAACCTTTTACTGTACTTTCCTTTGCCTTCACATGAGGAATTGGACAGCAGTCATCATGAATGGTGGCGTTCCGTCAATGTGATGTAGCGTCTCTTGCTGGCATTGGTTGCCGTTCTTAGCGGCATTCGTGCCAACGCGGGAATTTAAGGCGTCGGCTAATTTTACGGCAGCCGACCATACCTGCCGTCAAAGACGCAATAACTTTTCCACAATATTATGGGCCGCCTGGGGTTTGGCTAAATGACGGGCCTGCAGTTGCATCTGGGCCAGCCGCGGCGGATTATCGAGTAGTCTATCAATCTTGTAAGCTAAAACCGGCCAGTTGTTGCACTTGATAGCTGCCCCTTCTTCGAGCAGGTGATCCGCGTTACGCTGCTCCTGGCCGGGAATGGGGTCCACGATGACAAAGGCTAATCCTTTAGCCAGGGCTTCCGAGGTCGTAAGTCCCCCCGTTTTGCCCAGGATTATATCTGCTGCGGACATGTAGGCGTCCATTTCCGTGGTATATCCCACCGTAAGAAAGCGAGCCGGCTGTTCGGCGGGCATATTTTGCACCAGAGAATCCACCCGCTGCTTCAGTTCCTCATTTCTGCCGCAGATAACGATGATCTGAGCTGCCTTTCGCATCTGCGTGAGGGTTTGCACCATTTTTTCCACCGGCCCTATTCCCAGTCCGCCGGCGGAAACTAAAATCGTGGGCAGCTCTATATTAAGATTATATTGTGCCCGGATTTTTTCCTTGTCCTTGTTCTGGGCAAAGACCGGATCAATGGGGATGCCGGTTATACTAATCTTATCCGCGGGAACCCCTAACTGCTCCAGATGAACTTTGGTTTCTTCCAGGGCGACGAAATAATGTTCGAAGTTCCGGCACAGCCAGAAGGCGTGCAGATCAAAATCGGTAATAACTATTACCTGCCGCGTTTGGATGCGGTTCTTGCCCTTCAGCCAGGAGATGATCTCCGCCGGCAGGAAATGGGTGCAGATGGCGATATCCGGCTGATAATCCTCGAGCATTTTGACGAACGGCCCGGTATTGAGCTTGTCGAAAGCCAGTCGGCGTCGTTCCTTTTGCCCGGGTTTGTCGAAGTGTTCGTAAAACCAGCCAAATAGTTCCGGTATCCTGTTTACCATCTCCACGTAGGCCTGGGAATAGAGCCGGCGAAATATCGCATTGGTATATTCCAGGGTATCGACGTTTTTTAATTGCCGGGCGGCGTTTGCCTCCATCAAAGCCTTCTCAATCGCCTGGGCCGCGCGTACATGCCCGGCGCCGGCGGATACCGATAGGATTAAAACTTTATCAAGCATTATAGTCGTCCTTTTACGCCGAAGTTTAAACTTCGGTGTACTCATTCAATAGCTGTAAATACCGGCGATATTGTTCCAGTGAGACGCCGGGCGGGGTCTGGTGATCGACGCTGGGAATGAACCCGCCGCTTTTCATCAGGGGCAGGAGCCGTTCAAACTCTCGGCGCATCGCGTCTTCGCCCTGGTTCATGGTCAGTTTATTGAAATGGCCCACCATGCGGAGTTTGGGATACTGTCGGCGGAGTTTATGGCCGTCCACCCCCGCCTGCCGCTCCAGCGGCAGCACCGCGGTAATACCCACCGATTCCAGCCAGGGCACCAGGGTGGTTACATCGCCGTCCGTGTCCACGATGGTGATTACCCCCAGTTGATTCAGTTCCGCCATCAGTTGGTGGTAATAGGGGGCCAGGAACTCATTGAAGGTCCGCTGTGAGATCATCGGGCCATGATTGTAGCTCATATCCTCGGCGATGGTCATAAAGGTCGGCACACATACCTTTTTCATCTGCCGTACCAGCCCCAGATTGAATTCCAGCAGGTCGCGGTTGATCTGATGAACCAGCTCCGGTTGGTCATAGTAGGCGTAACTGAGTTTTTCCAGGTCCATCAGCGTCCGCGGAAACCAGAAAAATCCTTCCAGCGTTGCCCAGACCACCGCCTGTCCCTTAGCCTGTTTGACCGCCCAGGGCTGCATTTTGTTGATTGCCTGGGTATGGTCGGGGAAGAGGACCGGCTTAATCCGCAGGTAATCATCCATATTCGCCACGGTCCCTTCGGTATGATGCTGGGTAGCTTCGATGGTTGCCTGGGTGGTGCTGAACCAGAATTGCAGGTAGGGGTCCAGCCCCAGATATTGGGAGATTTCGAAAACATCGCTGAATGCCAGTTCTATCGGCAGACCTTCCTTATGCCAGCGGGCGATGGTCTCGTCCCACCACATCGCCCATTCCCAGCGGGGCAGACGGTCCACCGCCTGAAAATTCATTACGGCACGAAACCGCTCCACGTGATTCATGGATATTCTCCTGCCTATGTGATTCACGTTGTGTCGGCAAAAAGTTGTGCTGGTTTTTCCTGCCTGGAAAAACCGTTCGCGAGTAAAGCATTTTGTATTTGCCGCGAATTATACCGGCCTGATTCTGATTGCTCAAGGTGATTAAAGCGGGCGTGCGGATTCGGACCACCGACATCCAGCTTGAGGAATGCAGCAGCTTGAGTTCTAAGTATTTTTCAAGGCGCGATTTACGATTCCCGGCTTCGGCGCGATCGGTATGGAAAATCTTTTGCGCGTCTATTGGGGTAAATTTTTGATCTTCAACAATGTGGCGCCTATTAATCATTTCTGCATTTACCTGCATGTCTGAAAATCAGTAAAGATGACTTCGATGTATTATTTTCAAGGCGGTGAATATGTTAATGCTAAAAGGTTATGAAGTTCGATATAAATGGCATAGATACGTAAATTATCGTCGGCATTCAGCCGATAGCGCCATATATGTCGGGCAGTATCAAATGGTTGGTAACAGTATTTTAATCTTAATGAGTGAACTATCAGCATTGATAACGTGGTTTTTGGGTGGGGGGATGACCGATTCCGGGGATTTATTCAAGGTCTGAAAAAATAAATTGTTCATCTTGATTCATTTTTCCGGGCGGGAAGCAGTCGCCATTTAAACAACTAAAAATTCTACAAATATTCAGGTGAGGACAAATATTATGCAAGCTCACACATCTACAGTAAGGGCGCGAGGGCGTCTGGCGCGTCGTATGCGACATCGGCTTCATAATATCTTGTGGTACCGATCACGGATCGGGGGCGATCAGCCGAAATCTTCCCTCGGAGTGCTTATCTGCGAGCCTCTCGAGAGCCGATGTTTATTGAATGTTGATTCATTCCAGTTGTCTGCCGATATAACCTTCGAAACGACGAGCGATCCCGGCGATTACGAGCTTTCTCTTCCGCAGCAAAATGATATCGACACCGGTCTGACGGTTCTGGCGGCAGCGTGGAACAACCTCAGCTCCGTGGGTGATCTGGCGGACGCGATGAGCCTGCTGGGCGGTTCGTCGCTGGGAGGTCTCTTCGATTTTGATCAGCAGCTTAACGACGGTTTGATCGGCCCCAGTAATGACTATTTCGACGGGGAAGCGAGTCCCACCCTCCAGGGCTGGGCCCAGGCGCTGGTGACCGCCAATGAAGGTCGTGCGACCGGCAGTCTGTCGGCGGCGGTCTCCAATATCAACATTCCGCCGTTTGACCCCGGCGCTACGGATGTATGGATCGAATTCGATTTTGACGTCAATTATGACATCTATAATGACGTATTCGCTTTATCGTCATATTTTTCCGATTACAATTTTGACGGGTTCGGCTTCGATATCGCCGTTGACGATTTGTATTGGGACATCAGCGTCGCGCTCGATATGACCGTTCGGCTGGGTATCGATTCGGGGATTGCGTCGGGCTTTTACATTCGACCCACCAATTTCACCGCGGGAACATTCTTAGCGATTGACGAATCCGCCGCCATTACCGCGGGCATGTTCACCCTGAGCACCGGCACCATCAGCGGTACCGGGCCGAGTTTGGCGATTAGCCTGGTTGATCCCGACACCACGCCCGGCACGGATAATAAGATTTGCGTGGCAGAGCTGCAGGATACGGCGTTGACAGATTTGTTCACCGCGACGGTTGACACCAGTTCGGCATCCCTTGAGGTGCCGCTGCTGCTCAATGACGAGGGGCTGACCTTGTCGCAGGATGTCAGCCTGGCGTTTAACGCCGCTGATGCCGTCGATGACGCCACGTTCGCTATGACGGCTACCGGGATGGGTGACCTGGTGCGGCTGATTGCCCTCGATCCGCAGACCGTGGTGACAGCTCTTTATCGACTGGGACAAAGCTTCGACAGTTTGCAGAATCAGCCGATGATGGATATCACTATTCCCCTGACCGGCGATACCCAGGTGGGTGACATTATCGATTTCGCTGAGGGCCTGACCGCCGGCCTTAGTGCTCAGTTGTATAACCTGGTGGGCGTCGAGTATCCCAGCGGTGATACGGTGGATGAGCCGCAGGCCGCTTTTTCGAGCTGGTCCGAGCTGCTGGCGGACCTGGCGGGTTATTATACGGGGATTAATTTCGATGATGTCACTCGGCAGTTGGAGTTCGGCATTTCATATACCTATGACTTCACCGCTTTCGACGTGCCTTTGGATTTGTCCCTCGACCTTTCACCCCTGGCGCTTTCCAGTAGCGCGCAATTAAGTCTCGATGGTCAGGCCGGCTATAATATGGACCTGGGAATCCAGTTTGGTGTGGATGAGCCTTTGACGCTGACCGCCTCACAGGATGAGGCGCCGACCGACGATCCGGAATCACTCAGCCTGAACGGCCATCTCGGCAGCAATGCGGTTTTCATAGTTACGCTCAACGGCTGGGACCAGTACACGATTACCGTTACCAGTGGTTCGACTTTGGACAACCTGGACCTGCTGGACCTGGTGGATGATATCAATACCGCCATTACGACCGCGGGTGCGGGATCCAAGCTGGAAGCGATACTATTCAATTACAGCGCCTTCGGCCGGTTAGTTACCGAAGGCGATAAGACGGACCCGCTGTACGACGGGACCGGCCGAATCGGTTTTCGCACCCTGGCCGACGATGATTGGGCCCTTCAGGTTGAAGTGCAGAACACCAACATTGCCTACACCACCTTAGGCTTCGTCACGGACGCTACGGTTACCCCCGCCCTGGCCCAGATGTATATCGATAACGCCCAGTTGAGTGCCTCTATTACGCTGTCGGCATCGGATATCAGCGTCAGCGGTTCGCTGGGAATTGTTTCGCTGAGCCTGGCGGATGGCGCCGCCTCAATGAGCGGTTCGGCATCGGGCAATATCGTCCATCCGGACACCGCGGCTACCAAGCTTACCGTTGACGAGTTATTTCAGAATCAGCATCGCTGGGATGAAATGATTGATCTCGACCTGGTCGGCAGCGGAGTGGTCTCTTTCGATACCGTGGAGGTTGCGGGATTGGGGGGGCTGTCCTTCGGGGCGGATCCCGGCATCGATATCCAAGTTGCGGATATTACCGACAGTGACAGTATCACGGTGAGCTACAACAACCTGGGAAACCTTTATAACAGCCGGACATTAACTGTTTCAGCCGTTTTAGGAATGCTGGCGGAGGGAGTGGATTATCTTTCGTCGGTGGAGGGCTTAAGTTTCGTCAATTTTACCATCCCGGTGCTCGATCGCAGTGTGGCGGATACCTTGGGTTTGGCCCAGAATTTCGCTCAATCCCTGGAGGAGGCCCAGAATAACTCCGATTCGGGCGGTTCGCTGCAGCTTTTGAATACGGATTTGTCAGCCGCTTACGACCTGGGTGGCCAGGGCAGCGCCGCTTTATCGCTGGACGATACGAATCTGAAACTGGCTTTAAGTTACACCATCACGATTTCCGAATCCTGTGCGTTTAATCTCGATTTGGACTCGCTGCTGTCGATGGTAGCGGGCGACACCTCATCGTTCGATATGCTGACCCATCTGATTGACGTTCAAGGTTCATCGACGCTAACGGTGGGCGCCTATGCCAACGTCGAGCTGGACCTGGGAATCGATCTAAGTGACGTTGACAACCTGAGGTTTTTCATTTACGACACCTCCGCCCTGTCGCTGGGGCTGAAGGCGGTTACTTCGGATATCAATTTTCAATTTTCCGCCGGTCCGCTGACCATGTTTATCAAGAACGGAACGGTGGCGCTGGACAACGATGGTGACATCGGAACCGATGATTACATGTTGTTGGAAGTTTCGCTGACCAACGGGGACGGCAACGGCAGGCATTACTTCGGTGACGTGGCTGAGCCGATTACCGACGATTTAAGCTGCGCCATGACGGCGGCCGCCGGTGTTTCACTGCCCATTTATTTTCCTTCGGATTCCGTTCCGCTGGGTGGTGCGGGCCACAACATTTTCGCCCTGTCAATCGACGATTTGCGTGACATCGCCGCCGCTACCCAGAACAGTGTTTCAATCAGCGCACCTGATTTCAGCAATCTCTTTACGGGCCTGAACATTATTCAGGTTCTCAACAATCCCGGCCTGGTGATTGACGGCATTCAAAGTGCCTTTGATATTGCCGAGACCTCGGTCGAGAATATGGTCAGTGACATCAATCTGCCCCTGGTGGGTACGTACCTGACCAGCGGGGTGGAGTTCGTGGGCGATCTGGGGGATTCGCTGCTGACGTACATTCGCACCGGCTTAAACGCGGTGCTGGACGGTTCGCAGCCGACGATGCTGATTCAAAACGCTTTGTATGCCGCCTTCGGTCCGGCGGGTCTGGACGTGCTCCAGGACGGTAATACCGACGGTGAGATTTCCGTCGATGACGTAATGATGACCTTGGACGACGTGGCCTGGCAATACGTTCAGTATGATTTGGAGTTGGGCCAGACACTGTTCACCCAGGACATGGATTTTGACCTGGGCATCGATGTTCTCCCGCTGGCGCTCGACGGTCAGATACGGGCCGAGATGGGGTGGAGCTGGTCATTCGGCTTCGGAATTCACGTGGTGGACGGTTTTTACCTGGTGGACCAGGGTCCCGATGAGTTGACCATTGGCTTGAACGTGACCATGCCGCAAACCCTGACGGGCAATCTCTTCTTTTTGCAAGCCGACGTCACTCCTCTGAGCGAAGCCGGCGACATTGATTATTCCCGCTCCCTGTTGGGTGGCGCCTTCAGCGTCGATTTTACCGACCCTTCCGATAACGGGCGGATCAGTGTCGCGGAGATGCGCGGTTCAAGTACTGCGGATTTGATTACCGCCTCTTTCGCCGGGGGATTGGATGCGGATTTACAGATTATTTTTAGTCTGGGCGGCTCGACCCAGTTTCCGCGGATTAAAACCGACCTTGATCTGACCTGGACCTACGACAAGACCTTTGGCCAGGGTTCGGTAGCGACTTCGCCGACGATTTCCTTTGCGTCGGTGCAACTGGATTTGGGCTCTTTTGTCAGCGGCTTCCTCAAGCCTATTTTTGTAAAAATAGACGAGGTGATGGAGCCGGCTCGGCCGGTGCTGTCATTTCTGACTACGGATTTGCCGGTCATCGGTTTGGCCCCGACGGAAATTGCCTCCGCCTTCGGATTCGGTCAATACGCTGATTTCATCAACGCTGTCGATTGGATTGCGGACATGGCCGGCCAGGTCGCCTCTATGCCGGAGGGTGAGATGTGGATGGATATGGGGTCCTTTAACGTTTCCGCTGGTGGAGCTGTCCAGCCGCAATCGACGCCCGACCTGACCACCAGCCTTAACGGCAGCGCCGCGGCCCCGGCCACGAAGGATTTCATGCAGGAGGCGAAGGGCGGCAACTCTTCCTTTGATTTGTGCATTCTGGAGCCGTCCACGATTTTCGGGCTGATTATGGGGCAGGATGTCAACCTGGTCACCTTCGCCATTCCTGATTTTCGGTTGCAGGCGAGCTATTCCCAATATTTTCCGATTTTCGGGCCGTTGGGCATGCGGATCGGCGGCAGTTTAACTACGACGATTCATTTGGGATTCGGCTATGACACCTACGGTATCCGCCGAGCTATGGAAACCGGCAATTACGCGTACATTATGGACGGCCTGTATGTTTCTGATCGCGTCAACGCGGACGGCACCGGGGCCGACATTTCTGAAATTACGGTGGGGCTGAACTTTTACGCCGGTGCGGAGTTGAATCTCGGCATCGCCCGGGGCGGGGTCATTGGGGGGATTTACGGGGAAATGGGTTTCAACCTTAACGATCCCAACAATGACGGCAAAGTGCGGATGTCGGAACTGATTGGCAATATGATGGAAGGCATTGATCATATTGTTGATGTATCCGCCCGGATTGACGCTTACGTCAAGTGGTATCTCAAGATCGGCTTTGGAATATTTTCCAAGACTTTCGACGGCACTCTGGTCAGCGCCACGCTTTATCAGCAGGCATGGTCGGCGGCGAGCACTCCGGTACTGGTTACCACGGGGGCTCAGAATCAGCTTATCCTTAACATGGGCGATTTTGCCGATGACCGTCTGCACGGCGATAAAAGCAGCGGCAATGAGAGTTTCACGCTGTCCGATGCCGGCGCTGGCTCTCTGCTGGTCAGTTACGGCGGGGAGAGCCAGACCATTTCTTATAATCCCGGCGACACCATTTTGGTTGATGCCGGACCGGGCGATGACGTGTTGATTATCGGTGCCGGCGTGGATTTGAACGTTATCTTTAACGGTGGTACGGGCAACGATCGCGTCGAGATGCACGGCAACGGCACGTTGCAGGCGGACGGCGGACCGGGCAACGATATTATTATCGGCGGCAGTTTGAATGATATTCTATCGGGTGGTGATGGTAATGACATTCTCCAGGGCGGTTCGGGCGATGATACCCTGGAAGGTGGGTTGGGTAATGATACCCTGGAGGGCGGCGGCGGCAATGATACCTACGTCTTCGGCGATAACTTCGGCACGGATACTCTCACCGATACCGGCGGAGCAGCGGATTTAGCTGACTTTTCCGGCGGTTCCTCGCCGTTGATTTTGAATACTCAGACCAGGCAAGTCACCGGTGCTGTCGGCCATTCCGTCACCATGAACAACATTTTGGAAACCATCCGCGGCTCTCGTGCCAGCGATACCATTATCTCGCGGGATGAAACGAACACCTGGCTGGTGAACGCCGCCGACGAAGGCACTTACAACGGCGAGTTTACCTTCCAGTCTTTCGAGCGGCTCATCGGCAACAGTCACAATGACACCTTTGTTTTCGCCGACGGCGCTTACGTAAGTGATTATTTAGACGGCGGCAGCGGAGCGGAGAACGTGGTGGACGCCGACTATGCGACCCGCACCGGCACCGACATTCTCGATCTGAGTGCTTATACCACCTCGAATCGCTGGCAGGTCAGCAGCATCGACGGCGGACGGCTTTTCCTCGCCGGCGGCAGCCCGCTGTTTGATGACATTGAGACGCATTACGGCGGTCAGGTCAGCGATTACCTCGTCCTTTCCAACGATGTTTACGTTTCCGGCTTGTTTGACGGCAACGACGGCGGTGATCGCATTGAGGCCAGTGATTACAAGCTCGTTGATGTTTACAAGAGAAATATCTGGGATTTCACCGGTTATAACAGCGGCGCCTTGAACGAAAGAACCGCCTTCATCGAGTGTGAGAATTTCACCGGTGGTGACAACGAGGATATTTACTACATTTATCCCACCGGCGTTTACGATCAGGGATTTTTATTTACGCCGGGTGGCACTGCCGGGGTGATAGACGGCAAGATTGACGCCGAGGGTGAGAACGACACCATCGACAATTCGCCTCCTTACCGTCAGCCGCAGACCGGTATAGCCCTGCAGGGTCTCTCCGACGAAGAGGATTTCCCCCTGGTCGCTCTGGCGGAGACCCGTATCGATGAAGCCGACTATAATGTCGTCTGGCGGATTACCGGCGTCAACAGCGGCACCCGTACCGCCGACGGCGGCACCGTTACTTTCAGCAGCACGCAGAATCTGGAAGGCTCCTCCCAGAAGGATTTATTCATTCTTTATCCCGGCGGCTCTCTGGACGGTTATATCAACGGTCACGGCGGTGAGGATGCTTTGGTTTACGGCTGGGACGCCGACACCTGGGATACCGCCGTTAGTATTGATTTTTCCACCACGACCAAGGCTTCGGTTACCGGTATTGCCGGCTATGCGGAGAACGTCGAACGTTTTATTGCCGGCGACAATGCGGGTGACACCTTTACCGGCGCGGACGTGGCGAACACCTGGAACATTACTGCGGATAATACCGGCCAGGTCGGCAGTTCCGTTACCATTTACTTTGAAAGTTTCGAAAACATTATCGGCGGCAACGGTGCCGATGAATTTATTTTTGCCGCCGGTGCCGCTGTCTCCGGCAGTGTCAGCGGCGGTGTAGGAACGGATTCGATTGACCTGTCCACCTATGATTCCACGGTAGCCTGGTCGATAACCGGCACCAACAGTGGTACCGTTTCGCTCAACGGCGGCGGGGCGATTCCCTTTTCCAGCATTGAAGATTTCCAGGGCAGCGGCGGCGCCGACACTTTCACCGTTTCCGGCAGCGGCAAGCTCACCGGTTCCATTGTTGCTAACGGCGGGGCCGACACCCTCAATTACGCTGCGATTGCCTCTCGTTTAGCCTGGACCATCACCGAGACCGGCTCCGGCACCCTGCGGCATTCCGCTAGTACCATGAATTTTGAGGATTTTGAAACGATTCTCTCCGGTACAGCGGACGATACGGTGGTCTTTACCGAGGGTGTTGATTTCGGCGGCGTAATCAACGGCGGCACGGGTACGGACACCTTCGACTACAGCGGCTATAGCGTCATTACCGCGGCGGGTATCAACCTTGAGAGTCTTACCGCCGCCGGCGTCAGCAGTTTCGTTTCGGTGGAGCAATTTATCGGCGGCAGCTCCGTCCAGAATTCCATCACCGGTAAAAACAGTGTGGCTGCGACCTGGACGATCAGCGACTGGGATGACGGTAATCTCGTTTTCTCGTCGGGCGGGCAATCCTACACTTACACCTTCTATGACTTCCAGATTCTCCAGGGCGGCAGCGGGCCGGACGCCTTTAATATCAGCGATACCAAGTACGTCCGCGGGCCGATCTACGGCAACGGCGGCACTGACACCCTCAGCTGCAACGGTTACTCCCTCTCCCAGCGCTGGACCATTACCGCTGCGAACACGGGAACGCTCTACATGAGCCAAACCCAGGACCCGGTCAGCCTGAGCTTTACCGGCATTGAAAATATCGTTACCGGCGATGCCGACAATGAAATCTACATCTGGGAGGGTGCTTCGCTGACATCCCTGACAGCGGGTGACAGCGACGACCTGCTTGATTTGACCCGGTACGACTCAGCGGTCACCGTGAATCTTGACGAAAGCAGTTTAACTCCTATAGTCTATTTTGAAAATATTGATACCATCGTGGGTACCGCCTTGGCCGATACGATAATCGCCTGGGACAACCGGCAGAATTCTTGGAGCATCACCGCTAATAACGCCGGTACAGTTACCGGCGAAGTCGGCGGCGCGCTGGCATTCAGCAGTTTCGAGAACCTCACCGGTGGTAATGACGACGATTTATTTACCTTCAGCGACGGTGTCTATATCAGCGGCTCGTTGGCGGGCGCCGATTCCGCCGGCGATGGTAATTCGATTTCCCTGGCTGCCTACTCCACGGCGGTCGCGGTTGATCTGCAGTCGTTCACTGCCACCGGCGTGACGGGTACCTGGAGTGATATTCGTAATTTCACCGCCGGCTCGAGCACGCACGACCAGTTGATCGGCCGCAACCAGACCAACCTTTGGGAGATTACCGCGGTTAATAGCGGAACCATCAATTCCGATGAAACCGTTTTTACCGGCTTCGAGGAGCTGACCGGCGGGACAGGTGCTGACACCTTTGCCTTTTCAGCCGGTGCCTCGGTCGCCGGTCAGGTTGACGGCGCTGCCGGCGTCAATACCCTGGATTACACCGACTATGGCTCGGCGATTGAAATAAATCTGGCCGCCGCCGCGGCGACAGCGACGGGCGGCTTCGCTAATATTGCTTATCTGCTGGGCAGTTCCGCCGCCGCCGATCTTATTGACGGCCCCTCGGCTGATACCACATGGACGATAACCGCCGCTAATGCGGGTACGGTCGGTAGCCTTTTGACCTTTACCGGTGTGGAGCGGCTTGCCGGCGGCTCATCGGCTGACACCTTTATTTTCGCGGCCGGAGCCTCGCTGACGGGGACCCTCTCCGGCGGTGCCGGCTGGGACATCCTCAACTGTTCTTCGCAGACTACACCGATGACCTTCAATCGGCAGACGAATACCTTTACCCTCACGGGTCCCGTCGCTGGTATGGAAGAATTTATCGGCGGCTCCTCCACCGCCGACCTGATTATCGGCGCCAACCAGGACCAGAACTGGGTCATCACGGGTATTAATACCGGCTATCTTGGTGCCGTTGATGAATTCCGGTTTTCCGGGGTGGAACAGCTTACCGGTGGTTCTGCCGTCGATACCTTTGTGGTTCTGACCGGAGCCTGCATCACCGGCGGGCTGAGCGGCGGCAATGGCAGCGACGTCCTCGACCTGTCACAGCAAAACGCGGGGGTGGACATTGTTCTTACCGCCGCCAACGCTGGTTCGGCAGGTGCTCAGGCCTTCACCAGCGTGGAGTCCCTTATCGGCTCGCCGGGTGACGATACTTTCCAGCTCGAATCCGGCGCCAGCCTGAGCGGCTCTATTACCGGCCAAGCCGGCAGTGACACCCTCGATTACAGCCCCTTTACCACCGGTATTACCTGCGACCTGGCTGCCGGCTCGATCACCGCTATATCGGATTATGATTCCATTGAAAAGATTATCGGCAGCTCGACTTCTGCGGACCTGGTCGTGGGCAAAAACGAATCCACCACCTGGCCCTTGACGGGTGATAACGCTTTTACCTGGAATACCAGCCTGGTTTTCGAATCCTTCGAGAACATCACCGGCGGCACGGCCGCGGATATTTTTGTGCTCTATGACGCCTCCGCCGTTACCGGTACTTTGAACGGCGGTGACGGTGCGGACATTCTCGACCTGTCGAATCTGGCTTCGGGTCTGAATGTCGCGCTTGCCGCCCTGAACGCCGGTTCCGTTGGTTCGCAGCATTACACTAATGTCGAATCGCTCATCGGTTCCCAGGGCAATGACACCTTCCAATTCGCCGACTCCGCCGGCCTGAGCGGTTCGATCACCGGCCGGGCCGGCAGCGACACCCTCGATTACAGCTCATTTACCACGGGCATTACCTGCGACCTGGCCGCCGGCGCCATCACTGCCATATCGGGTTACGATTCCATTGAAACGATTCTCGGCAGCGGCACCGGCGATGATATGATCGTGGGTACCAACGAATCCACCACTTGGGCCTTGATTGCGGATAACTCCTGCAACTGGAAAGACCTTATTCTTTTCGAGTCGTTCGAGAATATTACCGGCGGCTCTGCCGCGGACATCTTTGTCATGTACGACGATATCACCCTGGCCGGCACTCTAAGCGGCGGCGCAGGCAGCGACACCCTCGATTATTCCCCGCGTACCTCGAATGTCACCGTCAACCTGACTACTGCCACTGCCACCGGACTTGGTGGCGTCGGCAGCCTGGAAAACTACGTGGGCGGCCAAGGTACCAACACCCTCATCGGCCCGAATCAGGCTAATATCTGGCAGGTAACCCGAAAAGACGGCGGAACCCTCAACCAGAATACCCAATTCAGCGGTTTCGGCACTCTGCAGGGCGGCGGTTATCGTGACGAATTCTACTTCAGCGATGGTGTGACGGTCTCGCAGAGTATCAACGGCGGGGACGGCATAGATTATCTCGATTTCTCCGCTTATACGACTTTGAACACCTGGCGAAAGCTCGACGACCAGACCGTTCGCGTCGAAACCAAGAATGGTAACTTCACTTATCAGTCAATCGAGGACTATATCGGCGGCACCAGTGTTTTCCTGTTTCCGAACCTTGATTTAAAGGCCGATTTTACCGGCTTGGCTTTGCCGAGCATTATTGTCCCCGGCGAAACGATACCGGTCAAGGTACGGGTCACCAACTTGAGCAACGTAGAATTTGACCAGGCCGTTGACATCACGGTTTACGCTTCGCTCGACCAGCAGCTCGATCTCGGTGACGATATGGTTCTGGGAACCATCGATGACCGGGTGCTGCGTATGGACCAGAATCGCACGCAGGATGTGACGGTATCCCTGCTTTTTCCCGGCGGTATGCCTTTGGGGCAGTATTATCTTATCGCTTACGTCGATTCTAACAACGACGTTTCCGAAATCAATGAAATCAACAATATCACCGTCACTGCGACCGCCCAGACGGTGGACCAGTTGTTCGGCAATCTTGCAGATCGGCGCAATGTCCCCCTGCAGTTGACCCTGGATGACGGCAGCCTGGTCGAGTTGCGTTTGACTGGTAACGGCTACGGCCGGGTCGAAGGCAAGTTGGCGAATATCGAGATATTTGACACTGATGACAACTCCCGCTTCGAGATTGTGACTATTTCCGGTCCCGCCGGCAGTGTCCCGCTCGGTGATATTATGGTTAACGGTTCTTTGGGCGGCATTTTAGCTGCCGCCTGCGATTTAACCGGCGATATAACCGTAACCGGCGGTTTGCATCGCCTGATTATTAACGACATTTTAGCTGGTATAACCAATATTATCACTATCGGTTCATCGGTTCAGCCGTTGCAGATTCAGGCCCGCCAGATTAGCGATGCCGTGATCCAGTCTCAAACTCCCATCAGCCTGTTGCAGGCGAACAACTGGTTCGACAGCGACACGGAGCCGGATATTCTCACCGCCCCGCAGATATCGACCATGTTACTGGCCGGTTCCCTTGCCGCCGACGTCGGTGTGGACGGCGGGATCAAATACCTGAATATCGCCGGTGATTTGTCCGGTAGCGTTGACGCGCAATTTATCCGCTCCCTGGATATCAGCGGTGATCTCTCCGGCGAGGTTACCACCACGGGCAGCATTAATAAACTGCGGCTGGCGGGTGATTTAGCCGGCCATGTGGAATCGGGTACCGATGTGTTGCAGTTAACAGCCGGCTCGATCAGTGGGGTGATGCGGGCCGGTAATATTCTGAAAAAAGCGACCATCAACGGTGATTTAAGCGGCCAGGTATTCAGTTTCGGCGACATTTACAATCTCACCCTCAACGGCGGCGACTTGACGGGCAAACTCGGCACCAATACCACCCTCCGCAGTGTAAAGGTCCGCGCCATCGGCGGGCAGGGCGGAGCTATTGCCGGCTTGATCGACGTCGGTGACGAAATCGTTAGTCTCTTCGCTGACGCTGATTGCAGCGGCGATATCCACACCGCCATGATCCGGAAGATCACCTTGAAAAGCGGTTTCACCGGCTCGCTTACCGCCAACGGCACCAGCGACGAATTTCCCCAGTTGGCCAAGCTGTGTAATATCAATCGGTTAGATGTTACCGGCGATTTTGCCGGTACGATTAATGCCGGTAATATTAAATTAATGCAGGTTAAAAACGGCTCCCTTGCCGGGGTTGTCAACCTTACCGCCGAACTGGACAAATTACTCATTCGCAACGGCGATTTTATCGGCTCGATTACGACCGTCAATATTAATAAGCTAATCATTAATAACGGCCAGAATCTGGGAACTATCACCCTGATTTGAGTATCAACCGGAGAATCGCCGCGAAACTTCACCCCCGCCTAAAATAAACCTCCGTCGGCAACCCTTTTCACCGCCAGGGGTTATTTCTCCGAAAGCGGGCGATCGGATTCGAACCGACGACGTCCAGCTTGGGAAGCTGGCATTCTACCACTGAATTACGCCCGCAAGTATTTATAAATCAACGAGTTAAGTTTTTATCGCCCGGCAAAATATCCGGTTTTTTCTGCGAAATTCGGTGAAATTCGGTGAAATTCGGTGAAAAAGTAGGCGATTTCGCGGCAAATCCGGGAGAAAACACGCGAATATCTTAATAAATTGCGCAAATTTGTCAATGAAATTAACGTTTGTACAAATTTGCTTGAAGAAATGACCGATTTTTCAGCAGCGACGGCGAGGGGGCAAAATAATAAAGCGACCCATGTCAGAGTAGGGCAAAATTATAAAACGCCCCCGTAAATGCTTGCCAAAACGCGCCGGCAACGATAAATTAAGCCTTTAAGAAGGGCAAAATCGGAGTATTTAAGGGCCGATGAGCCGAGCGATTTTGTAAGTGCTTTGACAAGAGGTAGTTGGAGAGGTGGCCGAGCGGCTGAAGGCAACGGTTTGCTAAACCGTCGTACGGGCATATACCTGTACCGCGGGTTCGAATCCCGCCCTCTCCGCCATTTTTTGCGCAGCAAAAAATGGCGAGATCTCGCCAAAAGCCTTTGGCTTTTGGCGGATCCGCATCCCCTTTTTCCTTCTACATCTATAGGCGCGGTCTGGACCTGTTATATAGCAATAGATTCGAGAGAAAACCCTACCGGTAACTTATTGAACAGCTAACTTGGCTGGATGTTTCGTAAAAGGATTGGATAACCAACTCATTTAACTGGTAGCAACGTAAGGAGTTTTTCCTGCCAAAAAGACCAATATCTGTCTTGACCATCATGGCAGGAAAATTTCAATATTAATCCAGATGTCTGTTGATCTTGGGTTTTTTTCTCCGAGCACGGTAATAACGATTTTATGTTGACCAGGACCCAATTTCTCATATTCCCAATGAAATGGTTCTTCTCTTAACGGGCCATACTGATCTACCACGGCAACTTCTTTGCCATCAATTTCGACTTTTGCCTTGCCTGCATCGTCATAACGTCGGCCAATCCAACTTATGCTATGACCTTCAAAAAGATAGGCCGCCGTGTCTCCGGTATTATTGCTGCAATAAAGATTCCCGAATTTCTTCCAGTTGTTTTTGAAATCTGCATTTTCTGTGTTATTGCCTTGTATCTTATTTATCACACGTTCCAACTCGCTTTTGATCTCATCATGACCAACATTACCGTTGCGTCCATTAAACAGGACGGCAAGATTGATGCCATCCGAACGCCATACCATTATGGCGGTTGAACCATCCAAACTTCCGTACATTACCCAACAGGGATTACCTTTATCCCTGGGTTCGCCTGTAAGCCAATAACGCTCCATAAATTTGCACAGGATACCAGCTGAAGCACTTATTGGTCCCCCATCAGGACCATCCCAAATTAAAGGAAAGATATCGTCTTCACTGGTTTGCCCAACAGCGTGCATCCCTTTGATTTTGGGCATACCCAGCAAGTCAGTACAAATATATTCCGGATATGTTTTACCAGTAAGCTTTTCGATAATGTGCAGGAGTGTATCCCAGCCGAAGTTACAATATTTGGTAGTACTCCCAGGTTCATTTTCAAGCGGTCGAGTCATGATAAAACTAAGCAATGTCTCAATCGGAATTGGATCTGTAAATCCTGATTTCCTTGCCATTTCTGTAGCTGGAGTACGCGGATCATAACCCCAACCGGCTTTATTCTCAAGCAGATGATTGATTGTAATATCCTTTATACGTTTATCAACAACAGTACCTTGCGGTTGAACAGGTAAAATATCAAAAAGCTTTCCGTCAAGTTGAAGTTTTTTTTGTCGTGCTAATTTACGAATGCCAGCGGCAGTAATTGGTTTACCGCAACTGGCGATACCTATCATTGTATCCGGGTCAGTGGGAATAGTTTTTTCACAGTCTCGCCAGCCATAACCGCGTCGGTATAAAACCCGGCCTTCTTTTGAGACAGCCAATGTCGCGGCGGTACAGCCGATCTTCTGAAGATATTTTAGCATTACTTCATCCAGCAGTTCGACTTTAGGACCCTTGGGACCAGTAACAGGCACATGAGTAGGGGCGTCTGCCATTTTCTCCAGGCGAACATCATCAAACCAAACCGAGCCAGTTCCTTTACCAAAACCAATAAAGAACAAAACAATCTGTGCTTCGCCTGAAACTGGCACACGGAACAAGATTTCTTCCTTTTTCCAATCAGATGTATCAAAAGTTGATGGCGCTTCTGAAACCGGAAGATTATCTATAGTTCTAATGTGGAGAGTTCCTCCTATCATAGTTGAATCCGCCGCCTTTAGATCTTCTGTTTTTACCCAGCAGGATACATGCCATAGTGAATCCGGCGGGAGGACGATTTTTTGAACTAGCGCAATATCTGCGGGGTCCTTTGACATGATAAACAGAGACTGCTTGCCTTCTTTGTAGTTATTGCAGTCTGGGAGAATGGTGGGTTCCCGGCCACTATTAAGGGCAACGCAGCGCCAGCCAGACAAAGGGTTTTCATTTTCAAATGAGGAATTTTCCAAGGCAAAGGAATTTAACCCTGTAATAGATAAAATAATCAAAGTAAACGCATAACAGCGCAAGATTGGATAATTAAACAAAATAATATTATTCATATGGACTCCGATCAGGGATATTTATTCTACCCTTGCTGAAACACATCTATTATAGAAGAAGGCGGGTTTCTTGAAAATCAAGTTTTCTTGGTGTCCGGAGACATTATGGGCTTGTATAAGCCAGCGGGTTATGAAATCGGCAGAATTACTTTTTCAGATTCTGGTAAGGATCGTTTTTATAATTCGACTAATTCCAATCCTTCCCTCCCTCTCTCTCCGTGGGCAACTTAGTTGGCGGCACTAGTCTTCAACTGTTCTACGGCTGTTCTTCCGGCTATCTTTCAACCGTAAAAATGTGCTTACGAGAAGCCGCTTTTAATTTAAATTCTTGTATAGCACAGTATAGTACAGGCACTATTAACATGGTAAGTACTTCTATAGTCATCCCGCCGAATGATGGAATCGCCATCGGAACCATAATATCCGAGCCTCGACCGGTTGAGGTCAAAACCGGCAACAGGGCAAGAATGGTTGTAGCTGTTGTCATAAGGCAGGGACGTACCCTGCGGGTTCCGGCTGCCATTACATTGCGGCGGACTTCGTCGATGGTATTTACGGTTTTACCGGAGAAGGACTGCTGTAAATAAGTGCACATTACAACACCATCGTCGGAAGCTATTCCAAACAGGGCGAGGAAGCCGACCCATATCGCGACGCTCAGGTTAATGGTGTGAACCTGGAACAGCTCGCGCATATTGACCCCAAAGAAAGCGAAATTGAGGAACCAGTCCTGGCTGTATAGCCATATCATAAGAAAGCCGCCGCCCCACGCAACAATAATACCGGTGAAAACCAGGAAGCTCAGGGTAACGGACCTGAACTGCAGGTACAGAATCATAAAGATGATAAACATCGCCAGCGGAACTACTACCGCCAACGTCTTTTGGGCGCGGATCTGGTTTTCGTATGTGCCGGCAAATTTGTAACTGACGCCTTGGGGAATGACCAACTGACCGGAATCAATTTTCCCCTTGAGAAACCGCTGGCATTGCTCGATAACATCGACCTCGGCGTACTGCGGTTTTTTATCGAACAGGACGTATCCGACAAGGAAGGTATCTTCGCTTTTGATTTCCTGCGGGCCGCGGATGTATCTGATTGAGGCCAGTTGTATCATTGGTATCTGGGCACCGGATGGCGTTGGGACCAGAATTTTTTCGAGTTTGTCTATCCGGTCGCGAAGCTCTCTCATATACCGGACGCGAACGGGGTATCTTTCTCTGCCTTCGACGGTGGTGGTGAGTTTGTCACCGCCTATGGCAACCTCGATAATGTCCTGAACATGGCGAATATTGATCCCGTAACGGGCGATAGCATTGCGGTCGATATCGATTTCGAGATAAGGCTTGCCGACGATTCGGTCGGCGATAACGGCGGAAGCTTCTACGCTGGGAACCTGCTTGAGCAGTTGCTCTATTTCGAAGCCGACCTTTTCGATAGTTTGCAGGTCGGGCCCCTTGACTTTGATACCCATCGGGGCCCGCATTCCGCTTTGGAGCATAACGATCCGCGCGGCGATGGGCTGCAGTTTTGGAGCGCTCGTGGTGCCGGGAATCCGGGCGACTTTTACGATTTCATTCCAGATATCGTCCGGTGTTTTGATATGGTCGCGCCACTGCCGATAGGGTCTGCCGTTTTTGTCGGGTATGAGATTGCCCTTTTCATCGCGAACATACTGGCGCTGCTTTTGGTCATATCTGAAGTCTATTTTTCGTCCGTCTTTGTCGGTAATGTATTCCGATTTATAATTTATAACGGTTTCAATCATAGAAATAGGCGCCGGGTCGAGAGGCGATTCCGCCCTTCCGACTTTGCCGACGACCGATTCGACTTCGGGGATGGCCTGGATGGCGACATCCTGCTTGGCGATTATATCGATCGCCTCACCGATAGAGGCGTGCGGCATGGTGGTCGGCATATAAAGGAAGGACCCTTCGTCCAAAGGCGGCATAAATTCCTTGCCGAGTCCGGCCCAGATAAATCCTCCCAGAACAACAATAACAACAGGGATTGACAAAAATTTGAGTTTGTTTTCAAGGCACCACCCGAGAATTTTCGGGTAGTATTTCTGGAAGTAATGGAAAAACAAAAGCAGACCGCCCACCAAAAGAACCACAAAAAGCATATTTAAAAACATGCCTTTGGCCGGACCGAGAGGCAGCCAGTCCATCGTGAGGAATATTCCGACAATAGCTATCGCGAAAATATTGACAATCAGGCTGCTTTTTGACAGCGTCTTTTGCGGCAGACGGTCTTTAACAAGCTGATAGATACCGATAACGGCAATGACTAATCCTACCCAGAAACCGACCCAGAAACCGGCCGCGATGCCGGCGGTAATTATCAGCGCTGCCAATATATAACGAGCCAATTTTTTTACGTGGAAGGTTTTTAGGAATAATATATGAGCGGCAGACGGGATAATTGTCAGGGCGACAATGATTGATGCAATCAGGGCAAACGTCTTAGTGTAGGCCAGCGGTTTGAACAGTTTTCCCTCCGCTCCCACCATAAAAAAGACCGGCAAAAAACCGACAATCGTGGTGGATACGGCGGTCAGAACAGCGCTTCCAACTTCATACGCAGCCCGGAAAACCACTTCCAGCTTGTTCTCCTCGGGCTTGGCCTCTTCGAGATGTCTCAAGATATTCTCGCAGATGATTATCCCCATATCTACCATTGTGCCGATGGCGATGGCGATGCCGGAAAGAGCAACGATGTTGGCATCGACGCCGAATGTTTTCATCCCGATAAAGCACATCAGAACCGCCAGAGGCAATAGTGCGCTGATAAGCACAGAACTGCGCAGATACATAAGCATACCGATAACCACGATAATAGTGATTAAAATTTCCTGCGTTATGGCAGTCTCCAGAGTTCCCAGCGTTTCGTAGATAAGGCCGGTGCGGTCATAATAGGGAATGATTTTGACCTGCGAAACCGTGCCATCGGGCAAAGTTTTTTTGGCCAGGCCGGGCGAAATTTCCTCAATTTTCTTTTTGACATTTTTGATCGCTTCCAGAGGATTAAAGCCATATCTTACGACAACAATGCCGGCGACGGCCTCGGCGCCGCCCTTATCGATTGCCCCACGGCGCAGGGCCGGGCCATACGATACCACTGCGACATCCTTGACATAAATGGGGACATTTTCATTAACCTTGACGACGATGTTTTCAACATCGGACAGCATTTTTATAAAACCAAGTCCTCGAATAATATATTCGACCTTGTTTATCTCGATTGTTCGCGCTCCGACGTCAACATTGGATGCCCTGACCGCCATAAAAACATCGTCGAGCGAAACTTTGTACGCCCGCATCGCGTCGGGATCAACGTCGATCTGATATTCTCTCTGAAAGCCACCTACGGAAGCAACTTCGCTGATTCCCTCGGCGCTGAGCAGGGCGTAACGAACATACCAATCCTGAACGGTCCGCAGCTCGTCGAGGTCCCATCCGCCGGTAGGCTGGTCATCTTTATCCCGGCCTTCAAGGGTGTACCAGAATATCTGGCCCAGTGCGGTCGCATCGGGGCCAAGCATCGGCTGGACACCTTCGGGTAAAGAACCTGACGGCAGGGAATTGAGTTTTTCCAGAACTCTGCTGCGCGACCAGTAGAAATCTATCTTTTCATTGAAGATTATGTAAATGCTCGAGAAACCGAACATCGAATAGCTGCGGACCGTTTTTACTCCCGGGACACCCAGCAGCGCCGTAGTTAAAGGATACGTTACCTGGTCATCGACATCCTGCGGCGAGCGGCCGGGCCAGTCTGTAAAAACTATCTGCTGGTTTTCACCGATATCCGGAATCGCATCAACAGCGACAGGATTGCGGGGTAGGAACCGGAACTCCCAGTCAAATGGAGCGTTGCGCAGACCCCAAAGGATTATGAATATAAACAAAAGCGCGACAACCAGCTTATTTTCCAGACAGAAACGAATTACAGCAGCGATTGGTCCGGAGGGTTTAAGCGCATTGTTTCCACTATCGCTCATTTAATATTCCTTTACAACCGCTATTCGCTATTCTTTGAACTGAGGCAGTTTGCTAACGTACTTTTCAGGATCCTTTTCGAATTCGCCCTTGCACGCCGGACAGCAAAAATACACTTTCTTACCTTTGTACTCAGTAAAAATGTCTTTATTTATAGCTCCACCCATCACCGGACAGGTTGTTTGCTCAACAGCGGCAGAAATATCTTTGGCAGCTTCGGGCGCTGACGGAGGCGGTACCGGCTCAGATTTCTTTTTGCAGCCATTGAGTATTAATATCGCAGCCAACAATACACAAATTATGCTTAGTATCTTCCAAAATGTTCTTGTTCTGTTTTTCATTTTTCTATCCTTTCAGTTATTTCACATTTTATGACCTTCGTGACCGACAGGCATTTTTCCGCCTTCAGGATTCATCATACTGGGCTTTGCCTGAATCTGGAGGTCGGCATCTATTTTGAAGTTGCCCTTTGTCACAACCATTTCACCTTCACTTAGCCCTGACTTTACTATGTAGTAATCGCCTGCTCGCGGGCCCAGAACTACTTCGCGGCCTTCAAAGGTGGGGACATTGACATCCGGGACCCTTACATAAACCACAGCGCGCTGGCCGGTAATCAGAGGCGCTGAAGCTGGAATAACCAAAGGGGCTTCTTGGGAACTAGCTGTTGCAAGTCCCAGGGATTCCGCGGTTACCAGGTCCATATCGCAGATGTCGCAGGTCCCTGCCTTGTCTTTAACAACGTCGGGATGCATGGGGCAAATCCACTTGCCGGCCAGTTCCGGCGATGTGATACTGCTGTCCGCGGCCAGCCCGACACGTACAACAGCACCGACAAACATCTCCGGCTTAAGTTTGCCCGCCGGATTGTCTGCATTAACACGAAGTTTGACGGTTCGCGTCTGTGGATTAAGAATAGGGTCGATAAAACTTATCGTCCCGCGGAAAACCTCGCCCGGATAGGCTTCAACCGTGAACTCAACTTTCTGGCCGTATCGTATCCACGGCAGGTCTAATTCATAAGCATCCAGTTTTACCCACACCTTCGAAAGGTCGGCAATAGTATAAATCAACCGGCCGGTCTCAACATAATCGCCCGCTTTTACCTGCTTTTCAATAACCACCCCGCCGATAGGCGCGTAAATCGTCAGGTGGTCGGTGGTCTGCCCGGTTTTTTCTATCGTCTCAATCTGTTCCTTCGTCAGCCCCAGCAGCCGCAGTTTCTCTCTGACCGCCTCAGCGGTCGCAAAGAATGTCTGTTTTACAATGTCACTTGCATCAGGCCTTAAATCTCCGACCGATTTCACTGCCTGGATAAGTTCAGCCTGTGCGCTCAAAAGCTGCGGGCTGTATAAATAAACTAAATGATCGCCCTTCTTGACCATGGTACCGGTAAAGTCCACATATAGTCGGTCGATTCGGCCCGGCACCCACGCCGCTATGTTTTTTATTCTGCTTTCGTCGTAATCAACTTTGCCAACCATATTCATCTGTGAATGAACAAACTTGCGTTCGACCTGCGTGGTCTCCACTTCCATCAGTTTCAATGCCTCTGGCGTAAACTCAATCTGCCTTTGACCGACGACCTGGGTTTGCTCAACCGGTATTAAATCCATAGAACATATAGGACATTTGCCGGGTTTGGGTAGTTTAATTTGTGGATGCATCGAACAAGTCCATACCTGGGGTTTAGCTTCGGTTTTAGCGGCAGTTACTTCTGTTTTGGGCTTTTCCGGCCCTATCGACCTGCCGATCCAAATGCCAATCAACAGCACGATAATCAGAAGTATCAGCATCCCAAATTTAATGCCCGGTTTCTTCAAATATACCATTTGATCCACCTGTTTCGTTTTCTTTGGGGAAAATTTCCTCTCCTGCCAACATTTCCAGCTCTGCCAGTTTTTGCGCGTTATCCGCCAGCACCCTTTCATACATAAGACGATATTCCAGGAACTTCCTTTGGGCGTCTATCAGACTCAAAAAATCAATCGTGTCCGTCTGATATGCCGTCTCCGACGCTATGAGCATTTCCTTGACCTTTGGAATTATCACGTCCCGGTATAGCACGATCTTCCTTACACTATTCTCAAATTCATACCAGGCCTGCTCAACATTGGCGGCAAGATCATTGACCTTCTGAACCTTTTCCTGCTTTGCCTGTCTCAATTGTGCCTGGGCCTGCTTTTCCCCCGCCTTATAATTGTCCCGCCAGATGGGCAGCGTCAATTGTATCTTCGGCATGGTCCTGCTATGCATGTTCTCCCCCATACCCGCATCCACTCCGACCCCGATCCCAAAATCAGGATAAAATCTTTTCTCCGCCAGCTTCTTACCACTTTTCGCCGCCTCTATCTGGTAATCCAACGCCTTCAATTCTGGATTGTTCTGGTTTAGAATAGCAATTAACATCTGCCTGTCTAGCGAAATCGGTTTATATTCAGTCGCTTTCGGCCAGGGCAGTTCACTCTCCGCCGGCCGGTTTAGAATGCCGTTCAATCTGGCAACTTCCGCTGGTCTTTGTTTTTCTAAACTCACAAGCTCGTTTTCCAGTTCCGCCAGTTCTATCTGGGCACGGATCACATCGGGATGCGTAGCTGTCGATGCGGCGTATTTGGTGCGGGCCACCTGTTCAAAATGCCTCAGAAGCTCAAGATTATCTTTCGTAATCTCAACTGCCTGGCCCAGATAACTATATTCATAGAAGGCGGTTTTAACTGCGTAATAAATGGCCCGCTTTTTTGCCTCATATTGTTTGCCCGCAGACTTGGCCAATGCAGATGCTGTCTCGCTGCGGGCTTCTATTGTCCCAAACCACGGAAACATCTGCATAACCTCGAATCCGCTTCGCTGCGGTGTCGGCTCGGTCGCATACCCGTAGGACAACACCGGGTCCGTCAGTGACTTTGCCTGGGGTATCTGTTCTAAAGCCCCCTGCCATGCTGCAAATTCCGCCTGGAGCGACGCATTGTTTAAACAGGCGTACCGCAGATATTCTGCAAACCCGGATGTCTCCGTTAATTCCGGCAGCTTCGGCGTATCCGGAATAGTTTCTGCTGCCGCAGTACTATGGCCGATGCTGGAATTACTCCGACTATAATAGACCAGATCACTTTGACTGTCGCCAGTAACACAACCGGAAATAAACAGGACTGCCGTGGTTCCCAATATGGTTATTGTTTTAATTTTCTTCATTAGCTTTAATCACCCTGTCTATGGATTGTAATATCCTAGACAGACGTTCGGAATGTATATCCTGGGGATGCTACACCCTGTCCCGATATTACCATCTTCGTGTTTGATGTATCAGTTTGAGAATTTCATTCAGTTTCTGTTGTTTTTCTTTTTCAGATGCTTCCTTTATAGCCTCAGTTACACAGTGCTGAAAGTGTTTTTCTAGCATTTTTTCTTCTATTCGGCCAAGAGCGCCTTTGATAGCATGTATCTGGGTTAGGATATCGATACAGTACTTACGGTCCTCAATCATCTTTTGAATACCGCGGATTTGGCCTTCGATTCGCCTTAATGCGACCAGATTATCAGTATGATCAGGGTGCTTTTTCATTATTTTGTCCCTTCTTCATTTTTTACCCCTTATTTTCCCTTCCTTTTTATTACACCCTATGGGGGTATGTTGGTGTTCAAAAAAAAGGATATTTTCAGTTAAATTATGCTTTCCGCTGTTATTGACGGAATAATAAAGGATTTATCAATAATAAATGGTGGTTTATTATTTCCGTCAATATAGTCATGTCGTTTCTGGGAGCAGGAATTTTGGGCTGTCCTTAAACTGCTCGCAAAACGATTTTTTGCAATGACCGAAATGCCAGACGGAGTAAGAGAGTAATATTTTTGTCTGACAGACAACTTAATCTCATATCGAATTCCGGGAAAAGTCCTTCCCGCCCGCCTGTTGCCACCCCGTCAGTTTTGGGGTAATATAACTTCTTTATGAAAATTGGTATTCTTGACTGTCCTGGAATGGGAGTTCCAGCCAGGTGGTTCACCGAACTGGGTGAATATAATAATAACGTAGCAACAATGATTAATTCGGCCAAACAACCGAGGTGTTGAAGTGACTGCCATAAAGCAAGGCGGCTTGTACGTGACCATCCGTGCCAGAGGGGATTTATGCGGTATCTGAGGAGCGCCGGGCGATTTTTACCCTGGGTCTGCCTGTTAACAACAATCGGCTGCATGGTCGGCCCCGATTTTCAACAGCCGAAGGCGGCAGTCCCGTCCAACTGGCGGGGGATCGAAGGACAAAAGACCAGTGCGGTGGACCTGGCTGGCTGGTGGACCCAATTTAATGACCCAAATTTAACGTCATTGGTCAATCGGGCTGTGGTATCCAATCTGGATTTGAAACAGGCGCAAGCGAGACTTCACCAGGCACGAGCCGGGCTGCGGGTGGTTTCCGCAGGGTTATGGCCAATGTCTGTCGCGTCAGGTTCGTACCAGCGCTATCAATCGGCGGGTACCGCGGCAGCGCCGCCGGTGCGGGGCAATTTATGGCAGGGGGGATTGGATGCGGTATGGGAGATCGATATCTTCGGCGGTACCCGCCGCAACGTGGAAGCGGCGCAGGCGGATGTCGAAGCGGCAATCGAAGACCAAAGAGACGTGCTGGTAACCGTGGCCAGTGAGGTGGCACTGAATTATATCGAACTGCGGGGTTATCAGCAGGAAATAGTCATCGCCCAAAACAATCTCCAGGCCCAACAGCATACCGCTGAATTAACGCGCCAGCGATTCGCCAGCGGGGTGGTCGGGGCGCTGGACGTGGCTAACGCCGATGCCCAGGTCGGCACAACGGCATCCCAAATCCCAACTCTGGAGGCTTCCGCCCAGCAGAGCATCTACAATCTGAGTATTTTGCTGGGGCAGGAACCTGGGGCCTTATGGGCGGAATTGTCGCCGGTCGCTGCGATTCCTTATACGCCGCCGGTGCTGCCGAACGAAATACCGTCGGATTTGCTGCGCCGCCGACCCGATATTCGCCGGGCGGAAGCGCAAATCCACGCGGCTACGGCCCGCATCGGGGTGGCTACGGCGGAACTGTTCCCCAAGTTCAATCTGGTCGGGGCGGCGGGCTATCGCAGCGGCGAGCTGGGTAGATTAGTTAATTCGAATTCCGCACTCTGGTCGATCGGGCCTTCCGTAAATTGGCAGATTTTCAGCGCCGGTCGAGTCCAAGCCAATATTGAAATTCAAAAGGCGTTAGCTGAACAGGCGGGTTTGACATATCAGGCGGCGGTTCTCGATGCCCTGCGGGATGTCGAAAGTGCCCTGGTCGCGTACCGCAAAGAGCAGCAGCGCCATAAGGCACTGCAGGATACGGTGGCGGCGAATCGCAAGGCAGTTGAACTGGCAACCCAACTTTATACCCAGGGCCAAACCGAATTCTTAAGTGTTCTCGATGCCCAGCGGTCCTTATATGTCTCCGAAGATTCGCTGGTACAAAGCACCAGGAACTTGTCCACGGATCTGGTTGCACTGTACAAGGCACTGGGCGGCGGCTGGGAGAATGAGCCGAATGCGTCGGCACCGCCGCAGTAAAAAAATAATATTCATTATAATGGGCTATAAATATGAAGCTGATAATTAAGGGTCCGGCGATCTTATTATTACTGGCGGCGGTGACGATTTTCGGCTGCCGAGAGGAAAAACAGAAAGTGGCGGAGCAGGGGGCTGTCTGGGTAACGGCGGCCCCGGCGGTAGCGCAGGATGTGCCGGTGTATGTGGACGAGATCGGCACCTGCGCGGCATTTGAGAGCGTGGCGATTCGCGCCCAGGCGACCGGGCAAATAGTAAATATCAGTGTCGTCGATGGCGCCGAGGTAAAAAAAGGAGACTTGCTGTTTACCATCGACCCCCGGCCATACGAGGCGGCCCTGGAGCAGGCAAAGGCGACGCTGGTGCAAAGCAAGGCGGCAATTGAGCTGGCCAAGTCCGAATTCGAACGTGCCAAAGGACTGCTGCCGTCCGGGGCGATGTCGAAAGAAGGATATGACATCAAACAAAACGCCGTCATTGTCGGCGAGGCAAAAATCCAGGCGGACCAGGCGGCAGCACAGATCGCCCAGACCAACCTGGATCATTGTTATATCCGCTCACCCATCGACGGCAGAGCCGGACGGAGATTCGTCGATATCGGAAACGTGGTAATCGCCAATAGTAACGATGCCGGGGCGGTTATTTTGACCATAAATCGACTGGACCCGATTTATGTTGATTTTACCGTTACCGAGCAGGAACTGGAAATGGTGCGGCAGGAGATGTTGAAGGGACATTTACAAACTTTGGTGCATCTGCCGGGTAAATCTGACCTGCAGCGCGAAGGAATACTGACTTTTTTAGACAACGCGGTGCAGGAGGAAACCGGAACGATTAAACTGCGGGCGACGCTGCCAAACGCGGATAATTACTTTTGGCCCGGCCAGTTCGTTCAGGTGCGACTGGTGCTGAGCGTGGAGAAAAATGTCGTGCTGGTGCCGTCCGAAGCGGTGCAGAACAGTCAGAGCGGACAGTTCGTTTATGTAATCAAACCGGACCAGACGGTGGAAATGCGGCAGGTCACCACCCAGAGAATTATCGACGGCAGGACGGTGGTTAAAGGAGTTGAGCCGCAGGAAACGATTGTTACCGACGGCTATTTCCGCCTGGCGCCGGGGGCTAAAGTGCAGATCAAAGAATCGACGGCGAACAGCAAGGTGAACCCGCAATGAATTTCACGGCACTATTTATCAATCGCCCGATTATGACCACGCTGGTAATGTCGGCTATTTTGATTTTCGGGGCGGCAGCGTTTCGGCTGCTGCCGGTGAGCGATTTGCCCAATGTCGATTTTCCCACGATACAGGTATCGGCGTCGCTGCCCGGGGCCAGCCCGGAAACGATGGCGGCGGCGGTCGCAACCCCTTTGGAAAAACAATTCTCCACCATCGCCGGCATCGATTCCATGAGCTCCACCAGTTCCCTGGGCAACACCCAGATAACACTGCAGTTCAATCTGGACCGTGATATCGACGCGGCTGCCCAGGATGTCCAGTCAGCCATCGCCCAGGCGCAACGCCAATTACCCCAGGATATGCCCAACCCGCCTAGCTATCGCAAGGTCAACCCGGCGGATCAGGCTATTTTGATTCTGGCCCTGACCAGTCCCACGATGCCGCTGTTCCAACTCGACGAATACGGCGAAACCATGATGGCCCAGCGAATTTCCATGGTCAACGGCGTGGCCCAGGTGCTGGTTCACGGCTCACAAAAATACGCGGTGCGAGTGCAGTTCGACCCCTTGATTCTCTCCCAACTGGGGCTGGGAATCAACGAAGCAGTGACGGCAATCCGCAGAGGAAATGTCAATCTGCCGACCGGGGTTTTATACGGCACACATCGGGCCTTTACGGTCGAGGCAACCGGCCAACTTAACGATGCCCACGCCTATCGGCCCTTGATTGTGGCGTATCGCAACGGCTCACCCGTCCGGCTCGATGAAATTGCCCACGTGATTGACAGCGTCGAAAATGATAAAGTGGCGGCCTGGTATGTCAATCCCGAAGCGCAGAAGCGCTCGATTGTCCTGGCCATCCAGCGCCAGCCGGGCACCAATACCGTCGAGGTAGCCAATGCCGTTAAGAAACTGCTGCCGACCTTCAGCCAGCAACTGCCGGCTTCCGTCTCCATCAAGCTTTTAATCGACCGTACCGTTGCCATTCAGGATTCGGTGCGGGATGTACAATTTACCTTATTGCTCACGCTGTTTCTGGTCATTATGGTTATTTTCGTTTTCCTGCGGAACGTCTCAGCTACCGTTATTCCGAGCCTGGCGCTGCCCATGGCTATCGTCGGCACTTTTATGGTGATGTATCTGCTGGACTACAGTCTGGATAACCTGTCTTTGATGGCGCTGACGCTATCGGTGGGTTTTGTCGTCGATGACGCGATAGTGATGCTGGAAAATATCGTGCGGCACATGGAAATGGGAAAAAGCAAATTGAAAGCGGCTATCGACGGCGCCAAAGAAATCAGCTTTACCATCGTGAGTATGACGTTGTCGCTGACGGCGGTATTTATTCCGATACTTTTTATGGGGGGCCTGGTGGGCAGGCTCTTCCGGGAATTCGCGGTAACCATCGGGACGGCGGTTTTGGTGTCGGGGTTTGTGGCACTATCGCTGACGCCGATGCTGTGCAGCCGATTCCTGCGCCAGCCGCAGGAAATCCATCACGGCCGGGCCTATGAATATTCCGAGCGGGTCTATAGAAAGATGCTGGCCTTTTATGAAAGAACCTTGCGCTGGGTGCTGGACCACAAACGCAGTTCGATGATTTTTTCAGCGGTGATTCTGGTCGGTACGGTGATTCTGTTTATCTGGCTGCCCAAAGGTTTTTTGCCCAGCGAAGACCGGGCCCAGATGTTCGGCTCCACGGAAGGGCCGCAGGGCATTTCCTTCCAGTCGATGGCCCAGCACCAGCAGGCGATTAACGCGGTTTTGCAGAAAATGCCCGAAATCGATTCCTTTATCTCCAGTGCCGGTGCCCGGGGCAGCTCCGGCGGTAATACGGGCATGATGTTTATCAGCCTTAAACCCAAATCACAGCGAAAATTATCCGTGGACCAGCTCATTCAAAAATGGCGGAAGGATTTAGCAGAGGTTGCCGGTATTAAAGTTTATCTGCAGAACCCGCCGACCATCCAACTGGGCGGCAGAATGTCCAAGAGCCAGTATCAGTACACCCTGCAGACACCCGACACCGAGGATTTGTATAAATATGCCGCGATAATGGAACAAAAAATTCAGGAGCTGCCCGGCTTTCAGGATGTAACCAGCGATTTGCAGATCACCAATCCCACCGTTAATATCGAAATCCAGCGGGATAAGGCAGCGACGCTGGGCGTAACCGCGGAGCAAATCGAATCGGCTTTATCCTACGCTTACAGCTCCGGACAGGTCTCAACCATCCTCGCTCCCGAAGATCAATACCTCGTGATTACCGAACTACTGCCGGAATATCAACTGGACCCTTCGGTTTTAAGCATGCTGTACGTCCGCTCCGATACCACAGGCAGGCTGATACCCCTCAACGCGGTGGCTAATTTTACGACCGGCATCGCGCCGCTGACGGTGAACCATCAGGGCCAGTTACCGGCGGTTACCATATCATTCAATTTGCACCCCGCCGTATCCCTGGGCGACGCTACCAACGCTATCGACAAAATTGCCAAAGCCACCTTGCCCGCGACTATCAATACCAGTTTCCAGGGAACGGCGGCGGCTTTCCGTTCTTCTTTCAAAGGGCTGGGATTATTGCTGGCGCTGGCGATCCTGGTAATTTATCTGGTTTTGGGAATTTTGTATGAAAGTTTGATTCATCCGGTTACCATTCTTTCGGCACTTCCTTTCGCCGGGTTCGGGGCGCTGCTTACCCTGTTAATCTTCAACACGGAGCTTTCCATCTATGCCTTCGTCGGCGTTATTATGCTGGTTGGCCTAGTCAAGAAAAACGGTATTATGATGATTGATTTCGCGATAGAGGCGCAGCGGACCGAGGGGAAAAATTCCCACGACGCCATTTTCGAGGCCTGCCTTATCCGATTTCGGCCAATTATGATGACAACGATGGCGGCCCTGATGGCCGGGCTGCCAATCGCGATCGGCTTCGGCGCGGGCGCCGAATCCAGAAGACCCTTGGGACTGGCGGTGGTGGGTGGCCTATTATTTTCCCAGACTTTGACGCTTTACATAACTCCGATCTTTTACCTCTATATGGAGGCATTACGGGGAAGAATAAGTTCCCGCCAGATTGCCTAAAATTCGAGAAATACGGGAAATAAAACCCGGCTGCCGGGCAGCTTTACCGAAGAAATAGGATTTATCACCGGTCGGTTTTAGGTATAATTGATGACGGAATAATCGTCACAGCGCAGTGAGGATAGAATAAATGATAAAAATTATTTGTGTTTGCGGAGCTCGGCCTAACTTCATGAAAATCGCGCCGCTGATGCGGGTATTTCACGGAAACAATCATTTTGAAACTCTGCTGGTTCATACCGGGCAGCATTATGACGAAAACATGAGCAAGCTGTTCTTTGATCAGCTCGGTATTCCCAAGCCGGATATAAATCTGGAGGTCGGCTCCGCCAGCCACGCGGTGCAGACCGCCCAAATAATGGAGCGATTCGAGCCGATTGTCCGGGAATATCAGCCGCATTATGTGCTGGTGGTCGGCGATGTCAACAGCACTATTGCCTGCGGTCTGGTGGCGGTCAAGCTGGGCGTGCGACTGATTCACGTGGAGGCGGGTCTGCGGAGCTATGACCGCACCATGCCGGAAGAAATCAACCGGGTGTTGACCGACGCCATCAGCGAATTGCTATTCGTAACGGAAGAATCGGCGGTCGGCAATCTGAGCCAAGAAGGCATTAGTGCCGACAAGATCCATTTCGTCGGCAACGTAATGATCGACACTCTTTTAGCCAACCGGGAAAAGGCCTGCCAATCGCAGGTACTGAGCAGCTTGAAGCTTAAACCGGGAGAATATGTCCTGGTTACCCTGCATCGGCCCAGTAATGTGGACGACCCGCGGAATCTAACAGCGATAATAGCGGCTCTGGCGGAAATCCAAAAAGAAATGAAGGTTGTGTTTCCGATTCATCCCCGCACCCGCAAAAATCTAAAAACCATCGGCCGGGAAGCAGAGGTATCCGGGATGGAGAATCTGCTGCTGCGGGAGCCGATGGGCTATCTGGAGTTTTTGTGCCTGATGAGCAGCGCCCGGGTGGTGATGACCGATTCGGGGGGGATTCAGGAAGAAACGACCATCCTGGGTGTTCCGTGTATGACCCTGCGGGAGAATACCGAGCGGCCGGTTACCATAACGCAGGGCACCAATCGGCTGGTTCACGCGACCACCGAAGATATCCTGGATAAATATCGACAGTGCCGCCAGCTCCAACACGCGGAGGATGTCCGATATCCCAAGCTCTGGGATGGCAAGGCGGCCCAGCGAATAGTCCGGATTATCGACGAACATTTTCGCAGCAGCGACGCAAGTCAAGACTAATGGACTATGATAGTGCGAAAGATTTTTAAAGTACTATTAAGATGGTTCCGCAGGCTGATTTCTCCCCTGGGCAGACGCGAAATTATCGATATTTCAGCCGCGGCGGCGCTGCGGACGCAGTCAGAGCCGGCGGAGGTCGTTAGCTCGTGGGACGATTTGCTGGAGGGGGGCAAAACCGCGAAAGAGTGGAAAAAACATAAAGAGGTTCTGCGGCAGCGGTATCTGGAGCTGATTCGGGACGAGGCGAAGCCGGCGAAAGTGCCGCTGGATGTCAAAATACACGAATCGGTCGTTGTTGATGAGGTATATACGCGGCAATTAATCAGCTATAATGTTGAAGCGGACGAGAGAACGCGGGCTTATCTGGGGATTCCGCTGAATCGTAACGGGCGAGTGCCGGGTGTCGTAGCGCTGCACAGCACGGTGGAGCGGGGCAAGGAGCAGATGGCGGGACTGGTGGGCGGCTCGGATAAGGCGCATCTGGACAAGCTGGCGCGACGGGGTTATGTGGTGATAGCGCCGGATCATTTTACCGCGGGTGACCGGGTGCCGGCGGGGCAGTGGTACGAGACGGAGTGGTTTTACCGCAAGCACCCGCAGTGGAGCGCGGTGGGGAAATTCACTTATGAGAATGCCATAGCGGTGGACGTATTGGAAAGTCTGGAAGAAGTTGACCCAAACCGGCTCGGCGCTCTGGGGCATTCGCTGGGCGGTCACAGCACTTATTTTTTGAGCGCCTACGACGAGCGAATCAAGGCGGCGGCGTGTAACTGCGGGGCGGGCACTTTTCGCCATAATCCCCAGGTTGGGGAATGGGCCAGGGATCACTGGTACGTTTATTTCCAGCATCTGCGGCCGATCCTGCAAAGCGGCTATCTGCCGCCGATTGATATGCACGAGATAATCGCCCTGATCGCGCCGCGGGCGTTTCTGGATATTTCGGGAATGAACGACGGCGATGGGCGGACACAGCGGCAGCGGGTTTTGATGAATATGAAGATTATGGCGGTGTATGAACTGGAGAAAGCTTCAGAAAATTTCGCCTTTTACGTCCACGGGCAGGGCCATGCGGTTCACCATGACGCCCATACGCTGATGTACGCGTGGCTGGATAAGCACCTCAAGTGACCGTCACTATTGGTATAATTACAAATTGTTGCACATAACCTTCAGCAAAATTGACGGGCAAGATATTATTCAACAGCCGGCAAGAAACAGCGATTGTGGAGGGGAAGAGGAATAATATCAGCCGTATTGGTGACGCAGTTGCGTGGCGGTGGACAGGGAATCGATAATCTGGCGGGCGGGGATGAATTTGTGCCGCTGCAGCAGCCAGCGCAGCTTGCTCTCAGTGCGGCGCAGACCGACCCGATGCCGCCAGCGACTGGTCAGTCGCATGGGAAGGACCGGCTGATCGGGGTCGAATTCCCAGGGGTGCAGGTAAAGCATGCCCACACTCTGACGATCGCGGGCTTTCTTTAAGGCGAAGTCAATCACCCGGATGGGCAACAGCCGAAGGTATCCGCCGCCGGCGACGGGCCAGTTCATGCCGAACAGCCGCAGGGTAAGTGGGGGAAGCTCGATAATACTTGACCCTTTTGGTCCCAGCGCCAGATGCGGGGTAACGGGTGCGTCAGGCACGCCGTAACGATCATGGTGAACGGGGAAAATGGATGAGTCATACAAAAAACCTTCCTCGGCTAAAATGTCCAAGGCCCAGGCAGTTAAGCGGGTAATAGAAAAGGTGGAGGCGCGAAAGCCAATCACCTTTTGACCGGCAATATCTTCCAAAAGGCTACGGCAGTCGCGCAGCTCCCGCCGAAAATCAGCCGGAGTCAGGTGCTGGAGCATTTTATGGGTCATGCCGTGGGAAGCGATTTCATGGCCTTGGCCGGCGATTTTAGCGATCAGGTGCTTTTGGTGCTTCGCCACCCAGCCGAGGACAAAAAAAGTGGCCTGGGTCTGATGGTCGGCTAATATTTGCAGCAAGCGGTCGATAACCGGGGCTAAACGATGCGGATATTCGTCCCACTGTTGAGGGGTAATATAAGCGGCAGCGGCTTCAACCTGAAAATATTCTTCAACGTCAAAACTTAATAGGTGTTCGGTGTTTGTCATATCATCGTCGCCGGCCGGCGGGTCAGGGTTGGTTTTGCTCCAATTTGGCCAGGTTTTCCTGAGCTTGGCGGATAATTTCGGCAAGGGCAGGAGAGGGATTTTCTCCTTTTGCTTGTTGTTGGCCGATCTGCACGGCAGCAGCCAGGTGCCAGCGGGCGAAATCTCGGTGATTAAGGGCGCTGTAGGCCAGCCCCAGATGGTAGTGAATCTCCGCGGAATCGGGCAGCCTTTTCACGGCCCAGAGCAATTCTTTACCGGCCTGGTCATAGCGACCCTGCAGGTAAGCGATCCAGCCGCTGGTGTCTCGAAAGGTCGGCTCATTGGGCAGGGCTTTAACGGCGGCATCGATTAATTGCCGGGCCTGGGCGAGTTTTTCCGTATCTTGGGGGAAAAGCTGCGAAATAACATAAGCGGCATTGTTGGCGGCAACGGGACTGGTGGTTGATTTCCAGACCCGCTGATAAATCTCCAGCGCTTGCGGCAGAAGACCGGCGTTTTCCAAAGCAATACCTTGGTTTAACTGCAAATCGACGCGGCGCTGTCCGGCAGCGACCAGCTCGCCGTAAAGGCCGGCGGCTTTTTCATATTGTTTTTCCCGCAGCAGCAGATCAGCGTAGATGATTTTCGCCAGGATACAATCCCTCGGCTCAAGAATATCCAGAACCGCGTGCTGCTGCTGATCGTCGGCCGCGGCAGCCGCAGCTAAGGCAGCGGACCATTGGCAGGAGGGACGGGCCTGGAGCAAATCCATAGCCAGCTTCCAGGCAAGAGCTGGTATCCCCATATCCAGGGCCACGTGAGCTTGCAGCAATTTTACGGCTTCGGAGCGGTCGCCGGCGGTAAAGCAATGAGAAACAAACTCCGATGCTATGATATAATCGACAGTTTCGAGATCAGCCAGGCGCGCCAACTCCGCTTCGGCCTGCTGCCGGGCGTCGAGAGCCAGACTCATAAACAATCGGTATGGAGTCGGCGCCGGCCCAGAAGGCTGCGCCGGACCAGCGGGTTTATCAAGTTGATTAAACCGCTCCTGCCATTGTTTAGCCAAATTAGTATCTTTCAGACGGCAGGCATAGCAGAAGCCCAATAGCGCTTCGTGAAGAGTACTTTCGGGTATCGCAGGCAGCAGATCCGCGGACAATTCCGGCTGCTCATCCAGAGTGAGCAAGAGAGCCAATGGCCGCCACCAGCGCTGCTGTTTATGGCGGGCAATATCCACAACCAGGGCAAGAGCGTCCCGGCGATTATCCGCCTGGAGCAGGGCGTGCACGACAGGCGAATGCAAACTTGCGGGCAGGGCCGTGTTTTTGTTATAGTTTTGCATAAAAGAGCAAAAAGCGGATAAAGCTTCATCAGGGTGTCTCGCGGCCAAAGAGGTGTTCATGATCTCAACCAGCAAGCTTACCTGGGCGGGATTTTTCGCCAGCAGCGAGCGGACAATTTCCAATTTTTTACCGGTATCGTCCGCCAAGTGCGCCAGCAGCAGTTGGGCAGGCAGGTATTCCGGAATATATTGGGGAATTTGAGTAAGAATAGTCACCGCGCGGTCTTTTTCCCCCAGGGCGGCAAAGGTTTTGGCCAGGAATAATTGCAGTTTGGGATTTCCACCATAACCGGAGTCAGCCAGATTTTCATAACAATCGGCAGCCTGTTTCTGCAGGCCCCAGCGCTCGAACAAAGCGCCTCGCTCCAGTAAAGCGGCGGCCCGACCGCTTTGGCCGAGTTTTTCCAGATCATCCAGCACGGTTAAGGCTGACAGCGGCTCCTGCTCGTCATCCAAAGCTTCGGCTAACGAACGGGAAATTCCGAACATATCCGGCTGAAGGGCAATAGCCTGGCGGTAGCACTCAATAGCTTCTTTGCGTCGGTTGGCGGCAGTTAAAACCGAAGCCCGCAAAAGATATGGCTCAGGCGTATGGGGGAAAACCCGCTGCGACTCGTCACATAACGCCAGAGCTGCGTCCGTTTGTTCCAGGCTAAGATACAAACCGACGATTTTTTTCAAAAGTTCTCCATCCTGCTTTTCCAGGGCGGTCTTGCCCAGGGTTTGCAATAAGGGATTCGCTTCGTTGAGTCGCTGCGCCTTAACCAGCAGCAGGGCTTTCATAAAATCGACCTGACTGCCCGGCGTTTTGGCGGCGGTTATTTTATCCAGCTCCGCAATAGCCTGGTCGAAACGGCCCTGCGCCGTCAAAGTCCGGGCCAGGTACATCCGGGCCAGGTCGCGCGATTTGCGAGGATTTTGGGAATTCTCCGCTACACGGTTGTAAATCTCCAGGGCAGGGGCAAAGTTTTCAGCCCGTTCGAACATCCAGCCCTTTGCCAGGAGAACCATATAGCTTTGGGCGCCGGTAATAGAGGCTAGTACGCCAGCCGCCTCTTCCGGGCCGGCGCCGACCGTTAACAGGCGAGCCAGGATTAAATAGTTGGATAAATCTTCGGGAGCCCGCTGCAGCAGAATTTTATATTGCTCGATACAGTTATCTCGCTGCCCCAGCGCCAAGTATGCCTGCCCCAGCAGCATGCGGACGTCAGAACTGTCGTGATTTTCTTTCAACTCATTTTGACAGATATCGACGCACTCCTGGGGTCGGCCTAACTGGAGGCACGAGAGGGCAACGCCCATCGCACCCTTAAGGCTCATCTGTTGAAGGACCTCATTCGAACTAATAGACTGGCCTTGAATCAATCGCAGTTGCAGCCGTAAGAAATCAGCTTTATCATTCGATGAGCTAATTTCATCCAGCATCTGCCGGCATTCATCCCAATCACCGATTTCCAGCAATACCTGGGCTATGGCTAAACGGTAATCAACATTGGTATTGTCCAGCCGCAAGGCTTCCTTGAATTGTTCCAGAGCCTGGAAATTTCTGCCCGTATCGGCATAAACTTGCCCCAGTAAAAAATTGATCCGATGGTATTGAGGATATCGGGCTGATTCCTCGCGCAAGAGTTTTTCCGCTTCCGCCGTTCGATTGATGTTAGCTAAAGCACGTGCCTGGGCCAGACGTCCCAGAATGGTCGTCGGCTGGCTGTCTGCCGCCAGTTGCAGCGTCTTTACCAGATTAGCCTTGTCTCCCAGCAGCGCGTAACCGTCGGCTACGACCATGAGCATAAGGGGATCGGAGGCATGGTTGGTTTGCGTTTTTTCCAGGGCCTGTCGGGCCAAATCGGGTTGATCCGTATGGATCGCCGTGGTAACCATCAGTCGCAGGGCTGAAGGTTTGTCCGGGTGCGATTTATAATATTCCCGGGCGTCCAGGAAGGCCTGGTTGTAGAACCCGTCCTGAATCAAGGATTCGGCCAGATAACGCCGGGCGCCGGGATGGTCCGGCTGCAATTCGGTTACGCGGCGCAGGGCCTGACGGGCCAGCTCTTTTTTGCCTAATGCCAGGGCGACCTGGGCATAAGTATAATGGGCTTCCGGCCATTGGATAAATTCCGCCTTCAAGGCGAAAAGCTTGCTTTCCGCCTGGGCGATTTCACCGCGCTGCAACATCATTTTAGCTTCGAGGAGTCTGGCCTGGGCCTGATGGGGATTGTTTTCCAGTATTTCTTTAACCAGTCGCCCGGCAACAGTCAAATCCGAAAGCATTAAAGCTAAAGACGCCCGCTGGAGCTTAATCTGGATTTCGTCCGGATACTGCTGCAGTAATTCATCCAACTGCCGGGCGGCTTTGAGCACCTTTTCTTGATTTTCCAGTTGCTCATCTGGTTGATATTCAGCCTGCTGCTCATAGGATCTTTGTAAATCGTTGACAATAAGCATTGTCATGGCGACAGGAGCCGGTTTTTCAGCGGAGAGCAATGCGCTGCGGGCAGCTTCCAGGGACGGCTGGTCATTTTGCTGAATACATAATCGCACCAGTATTTGGGCGGCTTCGTGATGGTTTGGGTCTTGTTTTACCACCGCCAGCAGGGCCTGAATGCTTTGTGTTAAGGTTTCCTGGGCCTGGCCCAGAGCGGCGACTGCCTGTTTGCGGCAGTCATCCCGGAGGGATTCAAATCCGGCGGTCGAGGCAATGTCCGCTTCCTGGTTAAATCGATCGGATAGCCTGGTTAGAGTGACACCGATATCCGCCTGAATCATACCCACCGCCTGTTGGAGAATAATATTTTCCTGGTCATCTTCCGCCTGGATTTGCGACAGAATGTCTTTCGCCTGGCGCAGTTGTTCGACAGCGGCCTTCAAGCCGGCGGTTTGCTTATTGGTTTCCGATGATACCAAGGACCGCCTCGCCGGTAGGGAATAGGTATCAGCTAACAATAATCTGGTGGAAAATTGATTGGGCTGGAGACGTTCCTGCTCCGCCAGGAGTTTATTCAGTTGTCCGCGGGCTTCCGTATATCGGCCCGAACGGATGTAGATGCGAGCTTTCTGATAATAACCATGCCAGTCTTCGGAATGCTGCGAAATATAACTGTCGGCCAACTCCAGGGCTTTGTCCAGTTTTTCCGCCCGGATGGCCAATTCAATTCGCGCTAATAGCCTGGAAGACTGGTTGCGAACCAGATACCAATACAGCCCAGCCGCGACAAAAAGGGTAACGGTGAGAATTATTAGAATTAAAACTATTCGGCGTTTCATGGTTTGGTCCTTAATTATGGTAAAGTTCGATCCAAATAGGGAATTCCCAGGCGAAGAAATTTTGTTACTTTAGCTCGGGCGTCATCCACCCCGGTTTCCACGGTGGTAGAGACGCGAATTAACGCCCCGCTGGCATTTCTATGCAGCAATCCATTCAGGAAGATCATCGCCTGCTGCCGCCAGAAACTATCGGTGTAAGAATGGCCGCATTTATAGGTGTAAAGATAGTACATTTGGGTTGTTGCCGACCGGGTAACCAGCTCACGACAGGATAGTTTTTTCCAGCCGGGGATACCCGTTACCAGAACTTTATTTTTGGCAATAATGTTTTGGCCTCCGCCTTCCAGACAAAGATCGGGCGGATGGGTTCCTTTGCGATTGTCTCTACTAAATACCAGGCAGAAGTCAACCACGTTATCGGGGGGGCATACATAGCGTCGTAAAATAGCCGCTTCGGTCTCCAGCACTACCAAAGTCTGAGCATCAAAATCAAGTACATAGCTGACCCACTCGGCGCCGTCGATGTTGACCTTAGCCGGCAGAGCGTTTTTCAAGATATCTTCCGTGTATACGGGCGGTAGGGCTCGATTCAGCCACCAGGCGCCGCCGGCCGTTAGAACAACCATAATCACACCAACCAGACCGTTGCCGGAGCGAATGGCGCCGAAGAGGAGCTTACCCTGATTCCGCTCGCCGGTAGTGCGACGCAGGTGGTGAAACAGCGCCGTTACCGGCACCGGCCGGCCGAGCAGGGCGTGCAGCCCCAGTACGATTCGCTCCAGGCCGAAGAGCAGCAGGAAGGACATTACCAAAATCATAAATCCCGAAAAATCGTGAAACCAGCCGGTAGCGGCCTTGACGCTCCAGGTATCCGCGACCAGGATCAGGCCGACAATCCGCAGGGCGTTACTGACTACCGCGACCGGGATGGACATGGCAAATAAAAAGATCCGCCAGATGCCTTTTAACCGACAGACATAAGCATATAGCGCACCAAAAGCCATTACGCTGATCAGGGTGCGTAAGCCGTTGCAGACATTGGCGATAATCAGGATTTTATTGCCTTCCAGAAATACCTGATTGCTGGAGCGTTCCGCGATGACGCCAATCAGATTAGCCAGCGCCACTCCCCAGTCGCAGGCCAGGATCTTCAAGCGAAAATTAAGCTGAGCGATGGAAATCTCCGGCAGGGGAACCATAAAAAACAGAAATGCTATCGGAAACCATAGTCGTCGCAGGGCCGTGAACCCCCATAGCAAAAGTGTCAGTCCCGCCAATACCCCGATAAAGGCAAAGCCGCTGATGAAATTTACCCGGGCGAAAGACGCGATCAGGTGCAGCAGTACCGAGCCAACCAAGAGCAATAATCCGCTTATCCGCCGGGGGTTCAAGGGGATGCTGGTATAGCGGATAAGTAAAAAGATAATCAACAGACTAACCAGCGGCACCAGCGGGGCGTGGGTGTAATAGCTCTCTGTTTGGGTAATCTGCTGATACAGACTGACATCCAGGCGTTGCCAGCCGGGGAACCAGCGCAGCCACATCTCGGCGAAGTTGTGTCCGAAAGCGACGGCCAGGGCCGCTGCCAATAACAGCCAGCCGCCGATGGTCCGCCGGTTACGGCCCGGCGATTGGTCGAATGTTTTTTGGAGATTCACAGAAATTTCCCGCTGCCATAATCGTTAATCGCATATCTATCACATATTTATATATAAGAATATACCAAAAATAGGGGGTAATTTCCACTATTTATCTATGCGATTATGAAACTCCCGAAAACTGCCAGAATGCATTTTTGGCTGCCTGGTATTTTTTAGCAAGGTTATTTTCTTTTTTAAGCGTATCCAGGCCGAAGTTTTTTTGCGATTCGCCGGATTAGGTACACTATAATAAATTAGGCAGTATTAAAAATTACGGCCAATGACGGGTCAGAGTAATGAAAAGGGTAAAAAAGCGGCAGTTTTTCAGCGGCGGGGTGTATTTGTTGCTGCTGATTGGATTAACCAGCGGCGGAATTGGGCTGCTGTATCCCGCTATAGAAAAAGCCGCCCGGTCGCTGGAAAAAAAGAGACTTTCGGGCGGGACATTTTTTTGTAAGGAAAAGCAAGTGACACTGAAAAAATTAACCCCGGCGGAAGAGCAGGTGATGGTGCATAAAGGGACGGAGCCGCCCTTTACCGGCAAATATTATCAGACCTTCGAGGTGGGTACGTATTTGTGCAAGCGGTGCGGGGCGAAGCTGTTCGAGTCGAAGGATAAGTTTCGTTCTGAATGCGGCTGGCCCAGCTTCGACGACGCGATACCGGGGGCGATTGTCCGGCAGTTGGACGCGGACGGCGTGCGGCAGGAAATTATCTGCGCCAATTGCGGGGCACACCTGGGGCACGTGTTTGTGGGCGAGGTTTTGACATCCAAGAATATGCGGTACTGTGTCAATTCGATCGCGATGGATTTTATCCCGGCGAGAGAGGTGCAGGATAAGGCGATGGCGAAAGGCGAAGGGCAGGATGAAGGTAAGGCGACGCAGCGGGCGATCTTCGCAGGCGGGTGCTTCTGGGGGGTGCAGCATCTGTTGGAGCAGGCGGACGGGGTGATCTCGACGCGAGCGGGTTACACCGGCGGCTGGAAGGAAGGCCCTACGTATCGAGAGGTATGCACCGGCCGGACCGGCCACGCCGAGGCGGTGGAGGTGGTCTTCGATCCGGCGAAAACCAGTTATGAAGAGCTGGTGAAGCTCTTTTTCGAGATTCACGATTTCACCCAGTTGAATCGGCAGGGGCCGGACGTTGGCTATCAATACCGCTCTGCCGTATTCTACCTGGATGAGCAGCAGAAAGAGACAGCCATGAAAATCGTGGCGCTGCTAAGGGGCATGGGCTACGATGTCAAGACGCAGATCGTCCCGGCGGGGGCATTCTGGCCGGCGGAAGAATATCATCAGGATTATTACCACAAGACCGGGGGCCAGCCGTACTGCCATATCCGTAAAAAAATATTTTAGGCAATCTAAATTTCAAAATTTCTTGTTCGCAACTAATAAGAAGGACAAGGGAATAATCAATTGGTTGTATTTAGCGGATTAATGTGGTATTTTGAAGGGAAGATCAGGTATAAATTTTGAAATTGCGGATCGAGATTAAAAAGTCAAAGGTGGATTTATGGGCAAAAAGGTGGATCGGCGGGGATTTTTGCGGCGGTCACTGGCGGCGGCAGGGGGTGTGGGGGCGGTGCTGAGCCTGGAAGAGCAAGTCCTGCTGGCCCAGGTCGGGACAGCGGCAGATGGGAGGAAGGCTGAAGAAGGGGCGGAAAAAAAGCAGGAGAAGCAGGCAACAGGCGAGATGCCGATGGGGCAGATCGGCAAGGTCAAGCTGAGCCGATTGGTCTGCGGAGGCAATCTTATCGGCGGATATGCGCACAGCCGGGATTTGATTTACGTGTCGGCTCTGTTGCAGCATTATTTTACGGAGGAGAAGATATTCGAGACCTGGCAGAAGTGCGAGGAGAACGGGATCAATTTTTGCGCTTTGAATAATTCCAACCGGGACGCCAAGGCGCTAAAGACAATCAATAAATACTGGAAGGAAAGAGGGGGCAAGATGCAGTGGATTGCCCAGGTGGTCCCGGCTCTGGATGACGTGAAAAGCAACGTGAAGATCGCGGTGGACAACGGCGCGGCGGGGGCGTTTGTGCACGGCGGGTTCGGGGATTTGTGGGTGCGGCAGGGCCATGTGTTCAAACTGGGCGAGGTGGTGGAATACATCAAGGAGCAGGGTCTTATCGCCGGGATCGCGGGGCACTCGCTGGAGGTGCCGATGGCCTGCGAGGCGGCAGGACTGGAGCCGGACTTTTACGTTAAGACTTTTCATAGTGACAATTACTGGTCCGCGACGCCGAAAGTCGAGCGCAGCGACAAGGACATCAATACCCGCAGCAGCCAGGATCATGACAATATGTGGTGCATCGACGCGGAGAAGGTGCGGCAGTTCATGGAGCAGGTGAAGCGGCCGTGGATGGCGTACAAGGTTTTGGCGGCAGGGGCAATTGGGCCGCGGGAAGGATTCAAATTCGCCTTTGAAGGCGGGGCGGATTTTATTTTGGCGGGGATGTTCGATTTTCAAATTGATAAAGACGCCCGGATTGTCCGCGAGATTTTAGCCGGTGAGCTGAAAAGGCAGCGTCCCTGGCAGGCGTAAGCCGGTTCATCCCTTTAATTATCATGGTAGGGGCTAGGTTATAATATGGGTTTAGTTCCTGCCGGCTAGTTCCACCTGCGGCTCGTCGCCCCAGAGATAAACTTTCGCCTCGTAAGGGGCGAACCCTTCGTGAAATTTACCCTGCTCAATGACCACCTTGCGATTATGGTAGCATTCGTTGGTAACGGCTGAAGGTACGGCGGGGAGGGAAAATTCTGCCTCACAAAAGGTGGGTTTGGTATTGACGGCAATGATGATGCCGCTGTCGCCGGCCCGGCGGGCGCGGGTCAATACCTGCGGCTTGGAGGATTGGGCGGTTATTTCCTGGCCATCAGTGACGAGGTAAGGGACGATGCGGTAGATGTCACGGTTAAGCTCTTTCAGGCTGTTCCAGGTTTGTGGGGCTTTGGGCCAATAGGAGAAGTAAAGAATGCCGGTCGCCCGCGAAGCCAGGGCGATGAAGCTCATGCAGCGGACCTCGTGGGGCAGAGGCTGAGCCCACTTGCCGCCGTCGGTGTCGGGGCCGCCGAAGACCTGGATATAGGCCCAGTTGGGCCAGTTGGCCCCGTGGACGCGGTGGGCCTCGTTAATGTGGATGCCCACGTTGATAATGGGCACGTCGCGATGGGCGGTGATGGGATAAACGTCGGTCATGGTGAAGTCGCAGGCGTCTTTGTACTTGGCGAGCGACTCGAAGAGAAAGTGGCACAGGCCGATGGGGTGATTGGGATCAGCCTGCTTTAATTTCAGATAACGAGCACGTTCGGTTTCGGGGGTTTGGCCGTGGCTTTCCGGCTCGTCGGTCAGATACCAGGCTAAGAGGGCGGGGTGGTTTTTGGCAGCTTTGAGCCAGTCGTCATTGGTGAAGCAGATAGCCATTAGGCCGTGGTCGTGGATGTAGTCCAACTGGGGGATGGCAAAGCCGTTGATGATGGTGTTGAAGCGCATTTCGTGCATCTCCGCCATGACATTGGTATTGAGATCATAAGTAAACAAACCGATGGGGAAGAAGGGCTTACCGTTTACCAGGGTGATACCGCTGGCGTTGAATCGCACCACCGTGGCCTGGTCGGTTTTAGCTGTAGGTGCGGTTTGGGCATCAGCGGGAACAGTTAGACCGGCCAAAGCCAGTGACGTGGTTAAAACCAGTAATGTCGATATGACTTTTACTTTCATTGCTTTTAAGTCCTCGAAAAATCAGCCCTGGGGCTGAACCGGTTAGGTGGTAATCAAGTAATCATAAAAGGATTAAAGTAAGATGGTATTATTGCTATGTCAAGGATCATTAAGCTGGTCGACAGGAAGAACGAAGCTGAGGATAGGGTTTAAATAGTTAGCTGGGCTATTGTTTAGCTGGACGATTAATGTTAACATAATGGTTAGCCATGATGGTCTTGAAGCGGGCGGCAGCCGGGCGAGATAAAAAAATTATCGCTTTATAAATAATGACTGAGCAAAACCAGGAAAATAAAAAATCACGGGACCTTAATCCCTCGCATAAGTGGTATTGGTTTATCGGCATTTGTGCGGCGCTGGCGGCGGCGGAATTGCTCGTTTACTGGCAGGTGCACCGTTTCGCGTTTATTAATTTCGATGATCCGCGGTATGTCAGCGAGAATCGCGTAGTCCAGATGGGCCTGACGCGGCAGAGCGCGGTGTGGGCGTTTACTTCCGGCAGCTACGCCAGTAACTGGCATCCCTTGACCTGGCTGAGCCATATGCTCGACTGGCAGCTTTTCGGGGATAACGCGGGGGGGCATCACCTGGTAAATCTATTCTGGCATATTATCAGTACACTCCTGTTGTTTTGGGTGTTGTGGAGGATGACGGGATCACTGTGGCCCAGTGGCTTCGTCGCGGCGCTGTTCGGCCTGCATCCGCTGCACGTGGAGTCGGTTGCGTGGATAGCCGAGCGGAAGGACGTGCTCAGCGGTTTTTTCTGGATGCTGACGATAGCGGCTTACGTTTACTACGCTCGCCGGCCGAACTGGCGGCGCGGGCTGATAGTGCTGGTGGCCTTCGGGATGGGGCTGATGGCTAAGCCCATGCTGGTGACGCTGCCTTTGGTTTTACTGCTGCTGGACTATTGGCCGCTGCGACGGGTTCAGCCGGGGCAGATGGCGGCGCGGAACAAACGGTCGGCGAATAGCCCGGCGGGTGAGAGATTCGCTCAGAAATCCTGGCTGGGTCTATTCGTGGAGAAAATACCGCTGCTGGTCCTGGCGGGGGTAAGCAGCGTGATAACCTTCATCGTGCAGCGCAGCTCCGGCGCCGTCGCCGGATTGGAACATTTCCCCCTGTACAATCGAATAAGTAATTCGCTGGTTTCTTATCTGGCCTATCTGGGAAAGATGGTCTGGCCCAGTAAACTGGCCTTTTTCTATCCGCATCCGTATGACACTTTACCGGTGTGGCGGATTTTATTGGCGGTAGTGGTACTGGCGGCGGTGAGTGGGATGATACTGCGATGGGCGCGCCAATATCGCTGGCTGACCGTCGGCTGGCTGTGGTACCTGGGCACTTTGGTGCCGGTGATCGGGCTGGTCCAGGTGGGTGCCCAATCGATGGCGGATCGGTACACCTATCTGCCGTCGATCGGGATTTTTATCATCGCCGTCTGGGGGCTGAATGAGCTGCGGGAAAAATTATCGCTTCACTCGGCGGTGTTGATTCTGCCGGCGATAGCCGTAGTGATGGTCTTAGGCATGGTTACCGATAAGCAGGTGAGCTACTGGCGTGACAGCTTAACGCTTTGCCGGCATGGGCTGGCGGTAACCGAAAATAATTATGTTATGGAGAATAACCTGGGGGAGGCACTTACCCAGCAGAAACAAATGGAAGAGGCACTGGAGCACTTCCGGGAGGCGCTGCGCATGCGGCCGGACAATTTCCGGACCTATAACAATATTGGCACCACCTTGAAATACCTGGGCAAAGTGCCGGAAGGTCTGCCTTATCTGGAGCAGGCGGCGGCGATGTGCCCGAAATCAGCGGAAGTGCATGCCAACCTGGGCAGCGCCTACTACGACTTGAAGCGGCTGGACGAGGCGGCGGAACAATTTCAGATATCCGTGCGGGAAAATCCCTATTATGCCGATGCCTATAACGCCCTGGGGGCCGTTCAGAGCGAACAGGGAAAAATCGACGAAGCGATCCGGAATTTCCAAACCGCTATTAATCTAAAACCGGATCAATATGAATCCTATTATAGACTGGCGAATCTCTACGCGGGGCAGGGAGAAAATGACCAGGCGGAAGAACTTTACCTCAAAGTAATATCCCTCAATCCGAACCACATGGAAAGCTTCAACAATCTGGGAAACGTTTATCTGCGGCTGGGCAAAGACCGCCAGGCCATGGACTGTTTTCGCCGGGCCTTGGCGATTAATCCCCATTACGAAAAAGCCCGGCGCAGTCTGGACCGGCTCTATCAGGTGAAGCTCGACGAGGCCATCGCCGGGTATCAGGAGAAACTGCAGCAGGACCCCCGCGATTTCGAGACTCATAATAAGCTGGGCGGATTATTAATGAGCAAGGGGCAATTAGCCGAGGCGATTAGTCATTATCGTCAGGCGGTGACGCTCGATCCGAATTACGCTGAGGGGTACAATAACCTGGCCTGGGTCTTGGCCAGCGTTAATGATCCGAATCTGCAAAACGCCCAGCAGGCCGTAGTGCTGGCGGAGCGGGCGATGGAATTGACCGGCGGGAAAAATGGTTCTTTTCTGGACACTTTATCGGTGGCCTACGCGGCGGCGGGACAATTTGATCAGGCATTGGCAACAGCGCAAAAGGCCCTGGAACAGGCCCAGTTGGACAATGATGAGCGTCTGGTACAGGAGATTAAGGGGCGTATCGAGTTATTCTCCCAGAAAAAACCCTATCTGCAATCCATGCAGTAAAATGGTTTTATTTAGCTTGTGTTTATCCCTCTCTATAATCCCCAGCATTAAGTTGATACAAGGAGTTTTGATAACTTTGATTGTCTGGTTAATTTGGGGGAGATACATATAATGGGGGAATATACGCGGCCAATAACAGCCGGTGGTGAAAAATAAACCGCTAATGGAAGGGCTTTAAGGGCAAATCTATGCAACTTCCTTGACAGAGGCCATTTTCGGTGATATATAGATATGTTTATATATATAGCCAGCCAGTTAATATAAGTAGTAAAGGTGAGCGGGTAGGAAATATTACATATCGGGGAAATAGTGGCCACATATTTTGACGAAACCCATATCCAACAAATCTTGCAGGCGGTAGATATTGCAGAAGTTGTGGCAAGATACGTGGCTCTAAAACCCAAAGGTAAAGAGCTGGTGGGGCTTTGTCCCTTTCATAATGATAAAAGGCCGTCGCTAAATGTCAGTCCCGGCAAGCAGATATTTAAATGCTTTTCCTGCGGAGCGGGCGGGGACGTTATTAAATTCCTGATGTTGCGGGAGAAGTTATCTTTTCCGGAGGCGGTCAAGGTATTGGCGGACAAGGCGGGAATTAAGCTTCCCTCGCGGAAGTCGAAAGATGCCGCCGGCAAAATAGATCGTAATAAACTGGAAGCAGCCAATAAATGGGCAGCCCAATATTTCCAGAGTAATTATAAAGATAAAGTTATCGGTCGTCAGGCTCGCGATTATGTGCAGCAGCGGGGAATCAACCCGGAGACCGCCCAGCGTTTTGGGTTGGGATGGGCGCCGGCAGGCTGGGATAATTTAGCTAGAGCCGCCCGTGATGCCGGTCGGGATATGGCCGAACTGGTGCAGTTGGGTTTATTGGTAGAAAAGGAGGGGGGATTTTACGACCGTTTTCGCGAGCGGCTGATTTTTCCGGTGTATGATGCCCTCAGTCGGGTTATCGGGTTTGGCGGCAGAACGCTGGCCGATGACCCCGCCAAGTACCTCAACAGCCCGGAGAGTGAGCTTTTTAATAAGAGCCGGGCCATTTATGGCTTGCACGTTGCCAAGGATGCGATTGTCAGCCAAAAGAAGGCCATCGTGGTGGAGGGTTATACCGACTGCCTGATGGCCCAGCAGTATGGGCTGGAAAACGTAGCGGCGACGTTGGGTACCGCACTGACTAATGAACATGCCCGGATGCTGTCCCGCTATACCGACCAGATTGTGCTGGTTTATGATTCGGATGAGGCCGGTCAAAAGGCAGCGGATCGGGCGATTGATATATTTTTTGCTAATCAGGTGGAAGTGCGGTTGGTTACTCTGCCGCAGGGAGAGGACCCCTGCGATTTTATCCGGTCCCGGGGTAGCGGTGAATTTACCCAACTGGTGGAAAACGCTACCGACGCTTTGGAATACCTATGGCGAATAACTACCAGCCGACTGACGAAGGAAGATACGATTACCGGCCGAAAACGGGCGGCGGAAGAATTTTTGACCCGGATCGGTCGGGCGTGCGTCTCTGGAAATATAGATGAGATTAGTCGGGGGTTTCTCATCAACAAGGTGGCGAAATTAGTGGGTATCGCTGCGGAAGATGTGCATAAACGGTTAAATTTATTACAGCGGCGGATGGTACCGCGGCAGGACCGGCAGGCACAAAGAAAAGATGGAATTCAGCTTCTGACGGGTCGGGCAAGAACGCAGAAAGAGATTTTGGAGGTGCTGCTGAATCGTCCGGATTTATTTCCCCTGGTCCAGGCGGTTATTGAGGATGCCGGTGAATTTACCGATCCGATATTAAATCCGATTGCCCAGCGGTTGTGGAGTTATTGTAGTCGGGGCGGTATGGGGCCTTTAAGTGAGATACTGGCGGGATGCGAAAGTACCGAAATGTGCAATATTATGACGGATATGGCCGATAAAGCCCAGACGCGCGGTAATTTCGAACAAACCTTGGAAGGGGCGCTGGAAAAATTAAGACATCTTCAGCGTCAGCAATCCCTCAAGGAGCTGCGCGAGCAGGTTTCCACGGTGGGTCAAAAATACGGCAGCCAGGCGCAGGCAGCGGTGCTGTTGGAGTACCACGCCCGGAAATTGCCGGCTAAAGGGCAAAAGACAGGATAAGGAAATAGTAAAAGAGGATAACCTTTACCGAGAGCGATGTTGGAAAAATTGTAGCGTACAGTCCTATAATAATATAGGGAAATTTACTGGCATATAGATAGGGAGTTTAACTTTGGCTAGGCAAGAGGCTTTGAACATACGGATGGACGAGGAAATGAAGTCGCTGGTGGAAAAGGGCAAGAAACGCGGCTATCTAACCTATGAAGAGATGAATAAAGACCTTTCTGATGACAATGTCTCGCCGGATCAACTGGATAGTCTCTTAATGACGCTGGACGATCTGGGCATTGATCTGATTGACGAGGCGGATGAAGAAGAGTTGGAGAGCCTCGATCAGGAAGAGGCCAAAGAAGGCGACAAGGTTGCTAAAGAGGAAAAAGACAACCAGTTGGAAGGGCTGGTCACCGAGGAAAGACGCATTGACGATCCGGTTCGGATGTACCTGACCCAGATGGGTGAGATTCCGCTCTTGACGCGTGCGGAGGAGATTTCCCTGGCGCGGAAGATTGAGATGACGCGGATGGCCTTTCGGCGTAAGGTGCTGGAAAACTGCCTCAGTGTGCACAAGGCGGTAGCCCTGCTGGAGCAGGTGCAGGATGGCCAGCTTCCCTTCGATCGGACCATGAGGACTTCCGCTGCCAACCAGTCGGTTAAGACATCTATCTTTAAGCGGATACCGATTAATCTTCAGACGGTGCACCGATTGGTGGAGGCCAATCAGCAGGACTGGCAGCAATATATTTCCACGGAGGATTCATCAGCCAAGCGGGCGATTAAGATGCGGATGCGGCGCCGCCGTCGCCGGGCGGCTACCCTGCTGGAAGAGTTAGCCCTGCGGACCAGCAGAATTAAACCCATGATGTATAAACTGGAAGGGATTCTGAAAAAGTTGACCGACCTGGAGAATATGCTCGGCAAATCCGCGGAAGATGGGCTAAGTGAAGATGATGCCGCGGTGCTGGAGGAGGAGCTGCGGGGTCTGCAGGAGCTGGTGCTGGAGGATACGGACCAGTTGCGCCAGCGCTGTCGGGCCATCCGCAAGATTTATGAGGAGTACGAAAGAGCCAAGCGAAAATTAAGCGGCGGCAATCTGCGGCTGGTGGTTTCCATTGCCAAGAAATACCGCAATCGCGGCTTGAGCTTTCTTGATATCATTCAGGAGGGCAATACCGGCTTGATGCGGGCGGTGGATAAATATGAATACCGTCGCGGTTACAAGTTCAGCACTTATGCCACCTGGTGGATTCGCCAGGCGATTACCCGCGCCATTGCCGACCATGCCCGGACCATCCGGATACCCGTGCACATGATTGAGACCATGAGCAAGCTCCGCAATGTCAGCAAAAAGCTGGAGCAGAAACTGGATAGCGAGCCGAGCATTGAGGAGATCGCCCGGGAGGCGGAGATGCCGATTGACGAGGTTCGCCGGGTAATGAAGATTGCCCGCCATCCCATTAGTCTGGATCGGCCGGTGGGCGAGAGTGAGGACAGCTATTTCGGCGATTTCATCGAAGATGACGGCGCGGAATCACCTGTCCACGCCGCCACCCAGGAGATGTTGAAGGACAAGATTGACGGTGTCCTGAAGACCTTGACCTATCGTGAGCGGGAGATAATCAAGCTGCGTTATGGAATCGGTGATGGCTATACTTATACGCTGGAAGAGGTAGGTCGGATATTCAAAGTTACCCGCGAGCGCGTCCGTCAGGTGGAAGCCAAGGCCATCCGCAAGCTGCAGCATCCGGTCCGCTCCCGCAAGCTGGAAGGTTTTCTCGATAAGCTGGAAAAAATCATGATAGAGAACGAGGAAGAAGAGTTTAACTGAAGCCGCGGCGGGTCGGCGGGCCGGATAAGCTCAAGGTAAATTCTTGGAAGATATGAACAATAAAACCAATTTAAGGTGAGGTAAAAAAACACATCACCTTTTGGGATGCGATATCGTTCATAATCAGCAGGTTTTTCTGGGGAAAGTCACATATCTTCACTACCTGGGCGTAATGGACGTTTTCAGGGAGGAAATCGCCGAGCATATTAGGCATTTGGCGAAGTCTCTCATCGTTAAAGAATACGCCGTCGCCGTGGGGGAAAATGGCGGCATAAAAAATATCGTTCTCCACCAGGTCCTGGAAAAAATGGGTGCCGAAGGAAAGCTCCGGCATTAAATTTCCGCTTTCATAGGCGATTTCAGCCAGGACGGCTATACGGCTGATTTCGAAGAAACTTACCGGCACACCCAAACTTGGAATGGTTGAGCCCCATCTGCCTGGCCCCATCAGCAGGGTTGGGGTAGCATCTTTACTGGTTATTTGTCGATTTAATTTTCCTATCAGCCGGGCGATATCATATTTCCCGGAAAGGGGCAGCTCTGAGTAGCCGGCTGGATCGACGTAGATAATTCTCCTTAAAAATTGGCTGATGTTGCCGCCCATCGTATAACCGCGGGATGCAAACAGGATATTTTGCCGCGGTATGTCATGTGGCAGTTTAATCTCGATGGCTGATCCTTTGGTCTGCAGGGGGCGGCATTGCAGCAGGTTTATCCGCAGCAGGCCTTCTTTGTTAAAATTAGCCGCGAATTCCACATCGACAGGGTATTGATAGTGGCTTTGAAGGATTTTAAGCATCTTCTGCATAATCGGGGCAAAGTTGGTTTGAGCGAGTATTTTTTCAAAGGTGATCAACCAGGCCTGCTGATCCAGGTGCAGATCGCTCATTTTTTGCTCGGTTTGAGGGTCCCGCACGGCCAGCAGGTCTAATTTAATATCGATTTTCTTTTTAATCAGGTCAGACAGCGAAACGGTTTTTAGCCGATTTTCTCTCGTGTCGAGTAGATCAATATTATGCTGCGAAAATTTGGCCGCGTCATCCATTCCGGCGTAAGGCCGAAGCCGGGGGGCATCCAGGGCGATTATCTGCGGGTAATCGTCGCCGATGCGGTTTACCGCCCGGCTGCCCAGGCCGGCAACCAAGCGTAACATTCCCGCCTGGGGATCGAGCTGGGAATCCCACACGAAATTATTATAAGAAGTGGCCACTCCGGCAACATCGGGAAAGAAGTATTGTTTTCGCTGGGATCCTGAGACCCGTTGAACCAGCAGCGCCATCTGTTCATCTTTCTCCATCAAGCCCCGCTGACGGCGATAGGTCAAAGCTTCTTCACTCATGGTGCTGGCGTAGATTCGGCGGACCGCGGCCATAAAATTTTTTAATCTTCGCCGGTGGGGACCCTGGTTGGGACAGAAGAGACTTTCATATTTTCCCGCAAAGGCATTGCCGAAATTATCCTCGAGCAAACTGTTGGACCGGACAATAATCGGTGATTGGCCGAAATAATCCAGCATGTCGGAAAACTGACGAATTATATATTCAGGAAATGTACCTGCCAGTAGCAACTGACGGGCCTGGGCCGCCGCCTCGCGAAAGTCGACGCTGCTAATCTGCTGTTGACGCAGCCACCAGACGTTGTTCTGGACCAGATAGGTGTAAAAGACATCGGAGCCGATAAAAAAGGAATCGTGGGGTTCCAGAATTTTTTCCCAGAAGGGGTCCGACTTTTGCAGAATGGCCCGGGCCAGTAACATGCCTACGGATTTGCCGCCGATCAGACCGGTGCCGATCATGCGGCGGCGAATTTCCAGTAAATCTTCGAATTTGAGATATTTATTGACCAGTTGCAAAACCCGGTCATCCCGCGAAATCGCCATGCGCAAAATCTGGTTAAAAAGATCCTCGATTTCACGAGCCACATCTTCGCCGCGTTTAAAGGCCTCTTGAAGCTGCTCCGCTCGGGAGAAGGTGCGGCTCCAAACTCCCAGTTTGTAACTGTCAGGACCGCTGCGCGACCACTGGATGCAGGAAAGAATCTCGGTCAGTGTGGCGCTTTCAGTTACCGGCGGAAAATCGTCGCCCTGCCAGGCGTGGATCATATTCAGGGTGGGCGAGCGGCGATCTTTGGCCTTGATGGGATGGACAAATAATTGATTCTGATGACGGTAAACATCCAAAAATAGCTGCAGTGTTTGTACGATGGGTACGATGGCATGGAAAGAATGACGGTCCCGCATAATGGAAAAGTAGGCAATAGCCCCGACTTTCAACACATACGGGCAGATAAGCATGAAGAAATTCCCCAGCATCCGGTCGCTGTACCAGTCAACGGCCAGATCCGTGAGGCAATCAAGAATATAATAGCCGTCGCTGCCGTTTTTCTCGATTACCTCATGGAATATTTTAATGAATTTTTCAAAGCCCTCTTCCGGATGCAGATGATAGGTTTCGACGCCCACGTCGTCGGGAACTAGGCTGGGGTGTCTGGCAAAGCGAAAATAGACGGGCTTACGACCGCTTTCCCGGGCGAATTTATAAAAAGGCGGCAGAAAAGGCGCATAATCTTCGATGGAATTTACCTGCCAGACGATGTTATCGCCCGGTTTCAGACCGCAAAGCATCCGGTCCAAGCCTGCCAGCCCCGTGCTTAACCGTTTGGCGCTCGAATTCCTTTTTTTCATGTCAACTTTTATTAGCTATGGGTTTTGGTTTTCCCGGTTGAGCGGTAATGGGACTTTTCCCCCAGCGACGAAGAATCGCCAGTAAAACGACCCCGGCGGCAGCGGCAATCAGGCTCAGGTTTTGGGATATTGTCAATCCGTCAAATTCATAGGGACTGGAGGTCCGCAGCGACTCCAGATAAAAGCGGGCAATCCCGTAAAGAATCAGCATCAGGGCAAATATCTGCCCCTCGCGTCGTCGCCGAGCGGTCAGCAGATGTAAAAACAGGGCGATAGAGAGAGCCGCCAGCGAGGAATATATCTGGGCGGGATGAATGGGCAGCATTCGATAAGTGCCGTTTTTCAGCGCCGCTATCTGGCTTTCGGATAGCGATTCTATTGGCAGGGGCGCCCGATAATACAGTTTTTTCTGACGGGGTGGAATCTGCTCCGCGTTATCCACCCAATGGCTCTGCCCGTCGGTCCAGCCGGGGTAATAATAATCGTCCGGCAATTGTAAAAGCGGCGGCTGACCCGGTCGGCGGTCGTTATCCGGATACAGTTGATAGCTGAAGGGATAGCTGTATTGACTTATCGTTGCTTTATGGCAGCCGGGTGCTGCGATCTCGCGCAGGGGGGGAAAGCGTACCGACCAGGGCAAATCGCTGGGTGCGCCGAAACAGCAGCCGTTGAGAAAGCATCCTATCCGTCCGAAGGCTAGTCCCAGCATCAAGGTGGGTGCGAGGATATCGAGATACTTCATCACCGACAGCCGCCGCCGGCGGAAATAGATTACCATTACCAACATCGCCGCCAGAAAGCCCCCCAGAAATTCCAATCCTCCCGACCAGATGGCGAAGACCTCCCAGGGATTATCGCGGTAGCTGTCGGACCAGTTATGAATCACATGAAATATTCGCGCCCCGACCACGCCCGCCAGCAGGGCCCAGACGGCGAAGTTGCTCACCTGTTCCGGGTTCTCACCCATCTGCCGGCTGCGGTAGCGGGCCACGAGCAGCCCGGCGAAAAAACCCATAATCATCATAAAACCATAACTGGGTATGGCAAAATTTATGAATGGTATTTTCAGCAGTTGTGGGTGCATGTATCCGCCTTTGGGCGGGGTGAAAATTATTTCTTGCCGGTTATTTTATTATGGTCATCAACGAAGATGATGCGGGGTTGGTGACCTTCCAGTTCCTGGGGGGTATAATCGGCAAAAGCCATGATAATAACCTTATCCCCGGTATTGACCAGGTGAGCCGCTGCCCCCATGACGCAGATTTGGCCGCTGTTTGCCGGAGCGGCAACCACATAGGTCTCGTGCCGGGTCCCGTTGGCCAGATTAGCCACCAGCACCTTTTCATAGGGTACTATGCCCGCCGCCTCCATTAGGGTCTTATCGATAGCGATACTACCGCTATAGTCCAGTTTGGTTTCAGTTACCGTCGCCCGGTGGATTTTTGATTTTAAAAGTCGAAATAACATAATCTGCAATCGTGCTTTCTATGGTTGAATATTATTCGTTCTCGCCGCCGATGATAATAAACGCCGCCCGCCAATCATCATTTAACTATATTTAAATACGAATTTTACGAGTTTTGTTTAGTGGGGTCCAACACAATATTATCAATCAGGCGGGTCTGGCCGATGCGGACCGCCAGGGCCAGCAGAGCCGGACGATCGATTACGGCTATTGGTTGACATAACTCATTGTCAACAATGGAAATATAATCAATTCGGGCATCCGGCTGTTTTTCGATAATCGGCCGGATTTGCTCGATTATCGTATTGCTGTCACGTTGCCCGGCGGCGAAGAGTCGGCTGGCCTGTTGAAGAGCCTGCCCCAGACAAAGCCCCTGCTGACGTTGCTGGGGGGTTAGGTAGCGGTTCCTGCTGCTCATGGCCAGGCCGTCCGGCTCGCGAACGGTCGGGCAGGGGCGGATTTGGACGGGCAAGTTCAGGTCTGCGACCATTTGGCGGATAACCGCCAGTTGCTGGGCGTCCTTTTGGCCGAAGTAGGCGATATCCGGCTGAATGATATGGAAGAGTTTGGCCACCACCGTACAAACGCCGCGAAAATGCCCCGGCCGAGACGCTCCGCACAGGTGCTCGGTTATCCTTTCCACATCGATCCAGGTGATATTCGGGCCGGGGTACATCTCTTCCGCTGTGGGGGCAAACACCAGATCGACATTCAACTGTCGGCAGGCGTGGCAATCTGCTTCGAAGGGGCGGGGATAGCTGGCGAAGTCTTCTGTGGGGGCGAACTGGGTGGGATTGACGAAGATACTGACCACGGTATAGTCGCTTTCCCGCTTGCATTGGCGGATCAGCGATAGATGGCCTTCGTGCAGGGCGCCCATGGTGGGTACCAGGCCGATGGTCTTGCCGCTGCTGCGATATGGTGAAATAATCTCCCGCGTCTGCTGAATGTTCGTGGATATAATCATATTTTTTCCGGTATTAGTCCCCAATCGTATTGGTTCAAAAGGTTTTGCACGATATTTTGTACGGTTTGCTCCTGTCTTATATCATATTGACGGCAATCGATGCGGATAAGCGGGCAGAGGGTCCAGTTCTCGAATAATTCATCGTAAGCGGTGTTTAATCGCATAAGCCAGTCGGAGCTGATATTTCGCTCCATATATCTGCCTCGCCGTTGGATTCGCCCCAGGCAGTTTTCCACGCTGTCCTGCAAATAGATTACCACGCGGGGGGTGATAATTCTGGCTATAATTGCCTTTTCCGTCCGGTCGTAGATGTCCAGCTCGCCGCCGGTCAGATTGAGCTGGGCGAATATCCTGTTTTTCTGAAAGATATAATCACAAACTAGGATATTTTCCGCGGCGTTAAGGTTTTTATCTAATTGTCTCCCGCGGCTGAAGAGGAAGAACAATTCGGCCGGCAGGGCGGCATCCGGCTCTCCCGCTAATTGGCGGGCCAGGTAGGGATTTTGGTCATATTCTTCCGCGATCATCCGGGCGGACAGCAGCTTAGCGAGACTCTTAGCCAGGGTGGTCTTGCCTACTCCCACTACCCCGGCGATGGCTATTAAATTGACGTTGCCCATTTATTGCTGGTCCTCCAGCTCTGCCAGGAGTTGTTTCATCGTGCGGACTAGTTGCGGGTGAATGGCGTCCGGGGCGATCTGGACCAGCGGCTCCATCACGAACCGGCGCAGGTGCATTTGGGGGTGTGGTACCTGCAAATGGGGTTTATCGATAATTTCATCTCCGAAGAGCAGCAGGTCGAGATCGATATTTCGCGGCCCCCATTTTGCCTTTCGACGGCGTCCCAGGTGGTTTTCCACCGCCTGTAAATTGGCGAGCAGCTCATCTGCCGTGCCGGTAAAATTTGCCTGGACCACGCAATTTAGATAATTTTCCTGATTCACCGGGCCTCCCAGGGGGGCCGTTTCGATGATTTGGGAGAGGATTCCCATGACTACGCCGGGCATTTCATCGAGCAGTTTTAACGCCGCGAAAATCATGGCTAGCCGGTCGCCCTGGTTACTGCCTAGTCCGATGTAGGCGATGGTTGAGGGCATAAAATTATTTCCCGTATGGCGCCAGTGCCTGCCGCAGTTGAGCGGCGGTTATTTGGGCCAGGTGTATTTCTTTATGGTTTTTATGTCGCCCGGTGATGATGGTCACCGCCGATTTCGGCATTTGTAGCAGATTGGCTAATAATTTTATCAACTCTTTATTCGCCTTGTCTTTTTCCGGCGCCGCGGCGATATTGATTTTTAGGGCGGAATTGTATAAACCGGCAACGCGGGTTCGGCTGCTGCCGGCAGCGACCTTTACGGCAAAAACTACGCCGGTGTTATTTTCCTTGATTTCCAGGTTCATTGCTTAAACGGCCGTGCGGGCCGATAAAGTTTCATATCACTCTTTCACCCTCGCCCGCCGAAAATCCGCCGCCCATTAAAGACCCTGCTTACCGCAGCGGATTCGGCTTACATTATATATGCTCGGTGGTTCAGGTCAATCTTCTGGGTCGAAACGGCAGGCGATTTACCGGCGATGGTGAACGTATTCCATCTTGTTTACAAGACAATACTTACAAAAATATCCCCGGTTTATGGTTCAAATCGGCAAAAATATTGCTTGCATATCAAAAAATAACGGTAATAATATAGTTTTTACCAGAAACTCGCGGTTTTTGCTGCCAAGCGAAATTGCAGTGAAGTTGTTTTCCTTCTGGCGCCATGACAAGTGCATAGATGGTAAAGGTTAACGATTAGGAGAGAATATGGACCAGGTTACGAGTTCTTTGGTCAACTTACAAGCCATAGAAAGTCGGCTCCGCAAAACTAGGAAGAAACTCAAAAAAAGTCAGCAAATACTACTCAAGCAGGAACATCACATCAAGCAGCTCGAATCGGCCCTGGCCGCCAAGCATGAAGAAATCAAGCTTACCCGTCTTCAGCACAGCAAACTTGAGCTGGAGCTTAAATCACGCGAAGACGAAATAACTCGGCTGCGGGTTGCTCTCAACAGCGCCAAGACCAACAAGGATTACAGTGCCGTTCTGACCCGCATCAATACGGATAAGGCCAGCCAGTCGAAGCTGGAGGATCAGATATTAGCCTTGATGACCCAGATTGAAAACGACCAGAACACCTCTCGTCAGATTGAGGAAGACATCGCCGCGGAAAAAGCCCGTTTTCTCGATATTCGCCAGGAGATTCAGCAGGAGCAAGAAGTCATCGAGGCGGAAATCAATGAGCTTTCCCAGCAATATAAGGAAGCCGCGAAAATTGTCCCGGCCAAGTTGCTTACCCTTTTTGAGCGGCTCGCCGGTCACTTTGAGGGTGAGGTCTTGGCGGCCGTGGAGCGACTCAACGGACCGCGGGGCGACTACTGTTGTGGTGGCTGCTTTATGAGCATTCCTTTGGAATCGGTCAATTCCCTGATGACGCGCGACGATGTCATCATTTGCACCAATTGCGGTCGGATTCTGGTATTGGACAAAAATCCCCATCAGCAGCAGCCAACCTCATAGAACAACGGCTATGGAACTATTTATCTGGACGGACGGCGGTTCACGCGGTAATCCCGGTCCTGCGGCGGCGGGGGTGATCATCCGGGACAAATCCCGAAAGCAGCTTTTTGCCGGCGGATTTTTTCTGGGAAATACTACCAACAACATCGCCGAATATGAAGGCTTGGTGCGCGCCTTGCGGATCGCCCGGCAGTTGGGTGGTTCCAGGCTGAAGGTTTTCTGTGACAGCGAGCTCGTCGTAAAACAGGTTAACGGTTTATATCGGGTTAAAAACGCTCAGTTGCAGCAGTTTTTCCGGCAGGTGCTCTCTTGCCTCGACGAATTTGAGAGCGTTCGCCTCGAGCATGTGTTCCGCGAGGATAATGCCGACGCCGATTTACTGGTGAACCAGGCGATTGACGCCGCGTCGGACGTCGGCGGCTTGATTCGGCATGATAAATCAGATTCCTGTGAGGTGAGCCGACAGGGTAAAAGCGGGGGCAGTACCACTCGGCCGTCAACGAAAGCAGCGGTCCCAGCCTCGTCCGCAGCCCCGCCTTCTATTTCGGAGCGGGTTGTTCACCTGGTCGAGCTGGCGGATAAGAAATTGCTGCTGGAGAATCTGCCCTATAAGGAAATCCTTACGGTGGGGCCGGCTGTCCGGGCGGAGCTTATCACCATTCCTGCCGGTCAGCGGTTTGATTATCCTGCCGTATCGGCTGGTACCACTTTAAATGTAGTTCACGGCCGGGGTGCCGTGCAGATAGCGGGCGAGGAATTTGCCGTTCAGGCTGGCACTTGGCTGCAGATTCGCCGGCCGGCGGCTATCGATTTCACCGCGCTGAAAAAGCAGGATTTGGTCGTTATTGTTACCCAACCGGGATAATTTATTTGATTGTCCGCAGGCACTTAAGGCCGTAAATGAAGAATGCCGCCGCCACTGCCGCCAAAACCAGCTTGCCGAACCATAGGGGCATCAGCCGCTCGACGATTTCGTTTAGGGTGATGATATGACCGGTGCTGGGCAGTATCAGGGCCACCGCCAGGGAAACGGCGAAGATGAGAAATACGATACCGCGGACATATTCCGCGAATTTCACCAGCCTGCCGGGACGGCTGTCGGGCGACTGTGCCCCTGAGTCGGCCGAGGGCCTGCTCTGGAGCTGGCCCTTAGCCTGTTTTTTGTCGGCCTTGGCTTTGGTCTTTTGGGCCTTGACTTGTGCCTTGAGACGTTTTTTTTCGGGATCGCCCATATTTTTACCCGGCAAGCGACCAGGCTCGATTATTTTTATCCGAAAACTCGGTCTGGACTATCAGCAATTTATAAATTATGCTTATGCTCGGCAAGTATTTTATGGGATTCGGCAGGATAAATAAATGGCTAACAATAACAACTCAGCCCAGCGGATGATCGTGGTTACCGGCGGGGCGGGTTTTATCGGCAGTGCCCTGGTATGGGCTTTGAATCAGCGTGGTTTTTCTGATATCCTGGTTGTTGATGCTCTGGGTACGGATGAGAGTTGGAAAAACCTTGCCACCCTGAAATTCGCCGATTATCTGGATAGGGATGATTTCCTTCGGCAATTGGAGGAGGGAAAATTGGCCGACAAAATCGACGGCATCCTTCATCTGGGGGCCTGTAGCAGCACTACCGAGCGTGACCTCGGTTTTTTAATGCGGAATAACTACGAATACAGCAAGCGCCTGGCTTTATGGTGTTGCCGCCACCGAAAGCGCTTTGTGTACGCCTCCAGTGCCGCCACTTACGGCGACGGCAGCCGCGGTTTTTCCGACAGCCATGATCGCCTCTCCGCCCTGCAGCCCTTGAATGGTTACGCCTTTTCCAAATGGCTTTTTGATCTATGGGCCTTGCGCTTGGGTCTGCTCGACTCGATAGCGGGCCTGAAGTATTTTAACGTCTTTGGCCCTAATGAGTACCATAAGCAGGATATGCGCAGCGTCGTCCATAAGGCATTCGAACAAATCCAAAAGGAAGGCAGGGTTCGCCTTTTTAAGTCACACCATCCTGATTACCGCGACGGCTGGCAGTTGCGTGATTTTGTTTATGTCAAAGACGCGGTCACAGCTACTTTAGCGATTTACGATAATCCCTCTGCCCACGGAATTTACAACATCGGCACCGGCCAGGCCCGCAGCTTTTATGACTTGATTATCGCCGTTTTTAAAGCCTTGGACCGTCAGCCGCAGATCGAATATATCGATATGCCGTCCTCTATCCGCGACAAATACCAGTATTACACCTGTGCCCAGACGGACAAGCTCCGCCGGCTATTCCCCCAGCCGATGCGCAGCCTGGAGACCGCCATCGACGATTACGTCCGCTCTTACCTGCTGAGCGGCCCGGCCCACCTGGCTTAATCAGCCCATTTTTCATTGCTTGGCGGGTATTTGCGGATAGGGCACATCGTAGCCTTTTACCGCGTGCCACAGGATTCGGTTGAACATCTCTTCATCCGCCTGATCGACATCATCGAAGGGCATTTCCATCGACTTTTGGGCGTAATAGCGCTGTTTACCGCGCAGCGACTGAATGGGCGGATTCATCTCGTCCAGGGGGATATTATTCGGCTTGGCGCTATAGGCCGTGAAATCCGGTGTTTCGCTGAAGCAGTGGAGCATAGGATTAGCTGCCATATTAAACTGGTTCATCGGCGACAGTCCCAGGATTAGCTCGATAGTCCGCAGCATACTGCTTTGATTGTAATGGGTGCTATCGACATACCCGCGTTTGGTGTAGGGGCTGATGCACAGCCCGACGGTCCGGTGGCCGTCAACATGATCGAGTCCCGCCTGCGGATCGTCTTCTACCACGAAGATTGCCGTTTCCGGCCAGAACATGCTGTGGCTGACCGCCTCCACGATTTGTCCCAGCGCCAGGTCGTTATCTGCCACGGTAGCCCGCGGCGTGGGGTAGCCCTCACGTGTGCCGATCGTATGGTCATTGGGCAGGAGCATAATAATGAAGTTATACCATTGTCCTTTTGCTTCAGCCTCGTGCAGTTCTTTAATAAACTCCCGGGCGCGATAGACATCCTGCACTTTTATCGGAAAGCCCACCGCCGTGGGGCAAATGTAGTTTTCCAGGCCGCGCACCTGCGTCGTTGCCCATATTTTTACGGTTTTCGTGCCCTTGAGGTAATCCTGATATACATCCGCCCAGGTCGCCTCTGCCGGTTCGATATGCGCCTTCACCATCTCGCCGTAATCCCGAAATGTCAGTCCCGCCCGCAGCACATGGTCCCAGATAAATCCTGATGAGGCGTACGCCAGCACATCGTCGCCTTCGTAGGGATAGCTGCGGGTAAAGCCCCCGAAGCTTTTTTCCAGATAATCTGTTACGTAACCTTCGTCTGTCCACTGGTGACCGTCGGCGCTTAGCACTCCGTTGCAGTAGAAGTTGTCCAGTAAAACAAACTCCTCGACCAGAGCGTGATGGTTGGGTGTAACCTCCCGACCGAAATGGCAGAGATTGGGATCGCCGTTACCCTGCGGCAGGTCCCCGAACACCTGGTCATAGGTGCGGTTCTCTTTGATGATATACAGTACATGCTTGAATACCGACGTTTCCCCCGGCTTAGTTGGTATCGGCACGATACGATTATCGCTAGCTTCCGGATTTATCAGGTATTTCATCCGGGGCAGCCGCATATTTACAGCGCTGCGGTACGTGTAATCCGACAATTCGCCGGCGTCAGGTGCCGCCACTATTGTTACGGACCCCATATGCTCACGGACACTATAGGCACGTGATTTATTGTTTTCCTGCAGCTTTTTGGAAAGGCTGCCGACCCCCTTGGTATTGGCTACATACAGATATTTGCCGTCCCCTGTAATCCGAATATCGCCGGGGTACCAGCCGGTGGGTATTAGTCCGGTGACCTTTCCCGTCTTCGTATCCATCACTCCGATACAGTTATTGCCCGCCAGGGCCGCGTAGAGCCTGCTTCCTTCCGGCGATACCGCCAGGGCATTGGGCGCGCTGCCGAACGGCAGTTCTGCCATCGGTCGGGCCAGCCATCTGGCTTCTATCGTATCAGTGTTGGTATCGATAACGGATATCGTGTCGCTATTGGCGTTAGCGACATAAAGCCGCGAGCCGTCGGGCGAAAGCGCCATCCCGCTGGGGTGCAGATCGACCTCGATTTCTCCAATTGTTTGCCGCGACTTCAGATTGACAACCGATACCGTGCCGCTTGCCGCGATGCCGGCTGCGTTGATAACTGCCATACTGCCGGATGTTGCTCCGGTCAGCTCTCCTTCACGTGGCCGATGTCCCCCCCAGTTGGTCACGTACGCCTTATCATTATGGATAAGCACATCATAGGGTGCGATGCCGACAGGTATCTGCTCCACCAGCTTTCGGGCCGCCACATCTACTACGCCGACCGTATTATTGCGGCTCAGCGCCACATAGATAAACCCTCGCGCTTCGTCGATTGCGAAACCGCCCGGTACGGAATTATCCTTGTCTTGGGGGCCCGCCAGTTCAATAGCCTCGTCCCACTGAAATGTTCCGTCTTCGCCCAGCCTCGCCGCGCAGAGATGTTTTTGGGATGAGGTGGTCCATACCGTTTTCCCGTCCCGGCTCCAGGCGATCCCGTGGAAACTATTACCGCCGTTTTCCATCGGCAGCGTCTGCCGAATGGTTTGTTCCGCTATATTAATGAACACGACGTTAACGTTATTTTTCACTGCCAGGATAGTCTCATCGGGATTGACCGCCAGTCCGGTTGGCCGACCGGGAAAGAGAATGTTTTTGCCTGCCGGATCGACTATTTGGGTAGTGGGTACCACGTATGTGCCGTCGCCCTGTGGCCCGACGACCGCTTGTTCCAGGAAATCCTGCGGCCCGCGTTCCAGCGCCTTTTCCATCCCCGCCGGCTGTTGGCTGAAAACGCATCCTGCTAAGCATAAGAAGATAACCGATAAATAATAACGCATAACGAAACCTCTTTTTTAACTCTGGGATAACGGGGCAAATTCCCGCTTAAACCAGCCCAATATTTCCCCTATTAAACCATTTGATTAAACAATCAAACCTTACCATACCGAAATGATGCCAGAATACCCCTCGAATTGCAACCAATTATCCCGGATTTCCCGGATAAACTGTTGCAAAAAATGTGAGATTTAATAGTATAGGCATAGGCGAATCGTTTTTGACATATTTCCTTTCAAAAATGGGTTAATCCTGTGGGATCCGTGAGTGGCAAAAAAACCGGGGAAAAGGTAGGCGCAACGGAGGTGGTGCTGTATAATTGTGATAACGTCGTCCGTCTCTATAGCCGGGCCAGATTATCTGGGAAATCCTAGCTTATGCCGATCCGCATAGCACGCCGAGCTAAATATTCCAAGCGGCGGCAATCCATTGATATACCTGTTTTTGGCGCTTCTGACGAATGATTTTCAATGGCGTCTTATATGGGTAGAAACAGAGCAATCAGCATCTTATGCGGATACAGCTAATTTTTGTTGGGTGGCTGTCTTTGAATAACAAAGTAGGTTTTATGACAGAGAAAAAATCACGTGGTGCAAGCAATCAGCAAGTTGGACGAGCGGGGGAATATTTCGTCGTCGCGGAATTGAATAAGCGAGGAGCTTTTGCCGTCCCTTTTGCAGGCAATATGCCCAAGATTGATATTATCGCTTGCAATAGCGATGAAAGTCGCACGGTTTATATTCAGGTAAAAACCAAGCGGGGCGGAAAAACTTGGCACTCCAGCATTGTGGGCAGTCAGCCTATGTTGCCCAAGTCCGATGAATTGAATTTTTGGGCATTTGTTGATTTAGGCGGTTTCAATGAGCATCCCCGAATTTGGATTGTGCCAGATTGGTGGATAAAAGATAACATTTTCAAGGCACATCAAGACTATTTGAGCAGGCACGGTGGAAAGAGACCAGGCAATCCAGATTCTACACATCATGCGATTGACGAAAATCGGCTGAATGAATGGTTGGGGCGTTGGGACATTCTTGGTATCTTTGAATAGCTGGTCACATAAAATTTAAGGGGAGGCAGAACCTCGATATTCCTCTATATTAGACAATCATAATTCTGTTAATCCTGTCTAATATTTTGCTTCTTTAATCTGCGTAATCAGCGTCATCTGTGGACAATAATCTCTGCGGCCTCCGCCGCCGGCGGTCCTCCACGCCGAGCGGCTGATACTTCGGCGCCTCAGGGGAGTACTATTCTTTAACCGTAAGGGTGCCCTCCACTGCGAAGGGAGTATTATCGTCGAGCAGGCCGCTTAGGGTAAGAGTGACAACCGCGTCAGGTTGGAGGAATTCGGACAGGTCGTCAACGCCGATCTTGGCCACCAGGTCGCCGCATGAGTCTGCCTTGGTGAAGGGGACATCGACGCCATTGACGGCCACGGACGTGGCGATAACATCATTATAGGGGATATTACTATGTACGGTGATAATATCGCAAAGTGAACTCAGCACCAGGGTGTTGGGAGAAATCATGATCCTGAAAGTCCCGTCGGGTGTTTCACAAGCTTTGTTTGCCCAGGTCAGCCCTGCAGCAGTACCAATAACCAATAACACGACTGATAGTTTAATCAAGTTCTTCAATGACAATCTCCTTTACAAAAACAAATCCTGCATTTTCCCGATAACCTTTTCCGGCACAATACCGGAGGGTCCTGCTATCATTGTACGGCTCGCCCACAGCGGCGACCACTTTTTTTACGATTTTTCTCATTATGCCCCCAAACAATTTCTCAACGTGTCGGATTTTGCCTAAGCCGCTTATTTACAGCATATTGCCGGGAAAAAACCGGGTGGCGCTTAAGCCAAACTCCAGAACAGTCGAGATAATGTAAATGGCACCTATCGATATATATGTCAACTTTCGCGTCTTTTATCCCCCTCAACCTCCGTGCTTCTTAATTTATCATAAAGATAGATAACAAAATACCTTACCTGGGAAAATTTATGGGCTTAAAACTTTATCAGTGTGCCTTGTCGCGGTTGTGAAAAAATTAAAGAGGTAATAACTTTTATATTCCTCTATATTAGACAATAATAATCCTGTAATCCTGTCTAATATTTTGTTGCTTTTATCTGCGTCCGCTTTTATCCTTCTTCACTTTCACACCTCCACATCTTTCGCAATTTATTATATCACACTTTCACATCGGTGTTATTTTGATTGCTCGGTTTATTATAGAAGGCCTAGGGCCTTCGCGTGCTAGGCAGGGGCTTTTGACGAAGCTTGCTTCGGGAAAAAGCCTCTACCGCGGAACGCTTGCCGAGCAATCTATATCTTTGTACTACAATTCTTCAACTCTTTGTTTTTTATGCGTGTTTTTCATGCTGCTATTTCCGTAAGTTTTTTAATATCAAG
>ENA-ORXD01000201-ORXD01000201.1-sediment-metagenome-genome-assembly--contig:-NODE-201-length-92359-cov-11.197839_pt1 | contig 92359 bp, 70 predicted proteins | sample MGYA00237862_ERZ511471 | MGnify/ENA metagenome assembly ERZ511471
TTGTGAATGCAGAGACGGTGCGGTCGATGATGGGGTGGGCAACCCGTCCGATGGCGCGGCGAAAATCCTGCCAAAAAGTGGCAGAAAATCGGGAGTAACTGAGTAATCGTAATCGTAATCGAGGCTCGAAACTCGTTCCCGTAACGCGGTCATCGGACATCGGATCTCGCGGTTCGGGGCTCGGGATTCGGGGATCGGGATTCGGGGTTTGCTTCGCTTTTCGTATCGTCTCCCGTCTCCCGTCTCCCGTCTCTCGTCTCCCGTCTCCCGTCTCTCGTCTCCCGTCTCCCGTCTCCCGTCTCTCGTCTCCCGTCTCCCGTCTCCCGTTTCCCGTCTCCCGTTTTCCGTTTCCCAATCTCCTATCTCCTATCTCCTATCTTCTTACTGTTCACCGTTCACTATTTACTTTTCTCCGCCAGCTCCACCGAGGTGAGGAACGCCAGCCGGGCAAGGCGCTCCACCCGCTCCAGCTCCACCTTGTCCACGGAGTCGCCCGGGGTGTGGTAATCCTCGGTCATGGCGCTGAAGAAGAACGTCCACGGGATGTTCCGCTGGGCGAACGGGGCGTGGTCGCTGCCGCCGGCGGCGGCGCCGCGGCTGGGTCGGAGGTACAGCGCCATCCCCACGTGGCTGTTGGCGGCCCGGATGGCCGCGTCCATCGCCTCGGTTTCGCTCAGCGACAGGGCCATGAACTCCTCCACCTTGATCCTGGCCATCACGTCCTCGGGCAGGCCGATCCCCCACATGCGCGACACGCGCTCGAGGCGCTCCTTCGTCCACGACCGGCCCAGCATGTCGAGGTTCACGCAGGCCGCCGTCCGGTCCATGGGCACGAAGGGATGGTCGGCATAGTAGCGCGAACCGAGCAGTCCCTCTTCTTCGCCGGTCCAGAAGGCGAACAGCACCGACCGCTTCGGCCTGGCGGCGCCCGTCGCATACGCCTGGGCGATCTCCAGCAGACCGGCGGCGCCGGAGGCGTTGTCGTCGGCCCCGTTGAAGATGTACGGACCGTAATGCCCCAGGTGGTCCAGGTGGGCGCCGATGACCACCACCTCGTCCTTGAGCTTCGGGTCGGATCCCTCGACAAAACCCAGCACGTTGCGGGAGCTGGTCAGGGCGCTGGTGACCTCGCTGCGCAGTTCCAGCGTGACGCCGGCCAGTTCGCGGGAGGCCGGCTGGAGCTTGCCGTCGATGTCGGCCCGGAGGCCGTCCAGCTTCGCGCCCGCGAGGCCGACGATGTAGGCGGCCATCTCGCGGGAGACGGTCAGGGTGGGCAGCATATCCATGGGGAGCGGCGCGGCCGGTTCGGGCAGCTCCAGTTCCCGGTCGCCCGTGTCGATGACGGGCTTGGAGTCGTCCACAACGCGGCCGTCCAGCACCCGGGCGGCGACATCGCGGCCGGCGGGGTCGCTCTCCACCTGCAGCACGGCCAGGGCGCCGAGCTCCCGCGCCGCGGCCACCTTCGGCGAAGCGGTGCGGCGCGGCCGGGCGCCGGTGTACTTGTCCTTGAGCTCCGGCTGGTGGAACGGCGAGGCCGGATCGTCGGGGCGGGGGGCGCCGTTCAGGATGAGCACCACCTTGCCCTTGACGTCGACGCCGCGGTAGTCGTCCCAGCCGGCGGCCGTCTCCCGGATGCCGTACCCGGCGAACACGACGGGGGCGCGGAGCACCTCGGTCCGGCGCACCCGCGGGAACTGGTAATCGAGGTCCGGCTGGAAGACGCGGGCCTGCTCGGCGGCGGCGGAGCTGCGGCCCACCGTGATGCGACTGGTGGCGGAACGGATCTCCCGGATGGGCACCCGCTGGAAGTACGAGCGGGCGGGTGGCCCGGCGGGACGGGGCGCGGCGGGGCCGGCGGCAAATAGTCCTGCCGGCGCCACGCGGACGGGATCCCCGGCGGGGGCGACACCCCACGAGGCAAGCAGGGCGGCGACGAACTCAGCGGCCGCTTCGTGACCGGTGGTGGCCGTCTCGCGACCCTCCAGCGCGTCGGCGGACAGGCAGCGAATCCAGATACCCGCGTCGGCTGCGGTGATGGAATCGAATCCGGCGCGCCACGGCGCCGACACCGGCTTCGGCTGCTCCACCAGCACGAGCTGGCGCGAGGGATCATCGGGACGCGGAGCGGTCGCCGGCGCCTGGGCCGCGGCGGCCGCAGCGAGACAGCCGATGGCGACGAGGATGATGACGGGGTGAATACGCATGCGTTCTCCTTAAACCAAAATGTCTGATGTCTTACGCAAGGGGCGATCCCGATGTTTTCAGACACCGGGACGACCGTGCGGATGCGCGGCGGCTTGACATTCGGGCTGATAATGATTACCGTCAAACGGTCATCCGTCGGGAACGGACGCCGGTCATCACAACCGGCCTGATGTCACGGGCGGTCGTGGCGGCGGCTTTCGGCGCCGGAACGGCCGGCCGATCCATCTCCCGGCGGCGGGAGCAGACACTTGGAGGAGAGCCCATGAACATCCAGAATGCAAACTTGTCGTGGTTCGGCCGCCTGGCTTGGACGGCGGCCGTGGTGCTGGCGCTCGGCTCGGCCGGGCTGGCCCAGGGCGACGACGCGAAGGCACCGGAACGGAACGCCGTCGACCGTCGCTTCGAGGCGCTCGACCACCGCCTCGACGCGCTGGAAAAAGCCGTGGACGACCTGCTCTGGTTCCAGCGCGTGGGCGACGTGGCGCTGGTGGACAAACTCTTCATCGTCGGCCCCCCGCCGGCCAAGGTGAAGAATCCCACGGCCATGGGCGCCCGGAACCCCCTCAAGTTCTGGACCTACCTCTTTGTCCCGAAGTGGGCCGCCGGCGCCGGCAAGCTGCCCCTGATCGTGCTGCCCCACGGCGGCGTGCACGCCAACTTCACCACCTACCACACCCACATCATCCGCGAGCTCATGGCCCAGGGGTATGTGGTGGCGGCGCCGGAGTACCGCGGCAGCACCGGCTACGGCCGGGGCTTCTACGAACGCATCGACTACGGCGGGCGCGAGAACGACGACGTGCACGCCACCCGGATCTTCGTGGCGGAGAACTGCCCCGCCGTCGACGGCAAGCGCGCGGGCATCGTCGGCTGGAGCCACGGCGGCCTGATCGCCCTGATGAACATTTTCGACCACCCGGACGACTACCAGGTGGCGTTCGCGGGCGTGCCGGTGAGCGACCTCATCGCCCGGATGGGCTACTCCGACGACGAATACCGTGGCCTGTATTCGGCGGACTACCATATCGGCCAGACCGCCCAGCAGAACATCGCGGAGTACCGGCGCCGGTCGCCGGCCTGGAACGCGGCCAAGCTGCGCACGCCCCTGCTGATTCACACGAACACCAACGATGACGACGTCTTCGTGCTCGAAGTGGAGCACCTGATCCAGGCGCTGAAGGCGGAAGGGAAGTCGTTCGAGTACGAGATCTTCAAGGACGCGCCCGGCGGGCACAGCTTCGACCGCATCGACACGCGGCTGGCCCGGCAGATCCGGGTCAAGATCTACCAGTTTTTGGCGCGGCACCTGAACCCGCCCCGGCCGATCCGCACGCTCGAGGAGCTGGACCGGGCGGCCTACCGCTGGGAGCCGTAACGGGGGCGCGGCCGGCCGCCGCGCCGGCCCAGAAAATGATTGACAGACCGGGGTGCATTGGCTAATATACGCCTTTGTTTTGAGAAGGCGACCGTGGAGGAATCATGTCCAAGCGCTGTGAAATCTGTGGGAAAGGTCCCGTTTATGGCCATAGCGTGAGCCATGCTCACAACGTCACCAACCGCCGGTTTGAGCCGAACCTGCACAAGATGAAGGCGCAGGTGGGCGGTGACGTGAAAAAGATCCGGGTCTGCACCCGCTGCCTGCGGTCCGGCAAGGTGGTGAAGCCGGCGCATGCCGCCCGCGCCTGAGCGCCCCCCGCGCGTCACGTCTTGGAATAATCCGCCCGTTCCACGTCCCGAACATTCTTGATCGACTTCAGCATGCGGATGATCTTGTCCAGTTGCTGGCGATCCTCGACTTCCAGGGCGATCTGGAACACGCCCTCCTCGCGCGCTTTCGAGTGGGCCCGAAAGTCGCGGATGTTCACATCCATCTTCGTGATCTTGTTGGAGATATCCGCGATCAAACCCTTCCGGTCGTCGGTGTAGACAAGCAGCCGGACCGGGAAAGTGGCTCCCTTCTGCGCCTTGCCCCAGGAGACCTCGATCTCTTTCTCCGGATGGTTCAGCATCTTCTCCACGTTCGGGCAGTCCTTGGCGTGGACGATGACGCCGCGGCCGCGGGAGATGTAGCCCACGACCTCCTCGCCGGGGATGGGGCTGCAGCAGCGGGCTCGGCTGATGAGAATGTCGCTCATGCCGCTGACCAGCAGCTTGTCCCGGCCCAGACTGAACACGTCCTTGACCAGGCTCTTGATGGCGCCCTCCGGCGGCGGCGCCTCGGCGGCGATCCCGAGCAGGTTCTCCAGGAATTTCCGCGCCGACACCTTCCCGAATCCGATTTGCGCGTACAGGTCCTCGGCCTTGGCCACACCGAGTTCGCTGAGCCGCGCCGCGAAGTCCGCGTGGCCCAGCACCGACTTGAGCGACGAGCGGAACCGGTGGGTTTCCTTTTCCATGATCTTCCGCCCGAACTCGACGGCCTGCTGTCGCTCGTACTTGTTGAGCCACCCCCGGATCTTGTTGCGCGCCTTCGCGGAGATGACGAAGGTGAGCCAGTCGCGGCTGGGATGGTGGTCCTTGGCGGTGATGATCTCCACGATCTCGCCGTTGCGGAGCTGGTGCTTGAGCGGCACGATCCGGGCGTTGACCCGCGCCTGGGTGCATTGGTGGCCGACGTCGGTGTGGATTTCGTAGGCGAAATCCACCGGTGTCGCTCCCTTCGGCAGGATGATGACATCGCCCTTCGGCGTGAAGGTGTACACCTCTTCGGGGTACAGATCGATCTTCAGGTTGGTCAGGAACTCGTGGGGGTTCTGGACTTCCTTCTGCCATTCCAGCAGGTGCCGCAGCCAGGCGAAGCGCCGATCGGTGTCGTCCTTGGTGATCTTGCCTTCCTTGTACATCCAGTGGGCGGCGATGCCGCCCTCGGCGATCTGGTGCATCTCCTCGGTCCGGATCTGGATTTCGCAGGGGATGCCGGCTTCGCTCATGATCGTGGTGTGCACCGACTGGTAACCGTTGGGGCGGGGCATGCCGATGTAGTCCTTGAACCGGCCCGGCACGAGCTTCCAGGCGGTGTGCACGACGCCCAGCACGGCGTAACAGTTCGGCACGCTGTCGGTGATGACGCGCACGGCGAGGAAGTCGTACACCTCGTCGAACGAAATCCGTTGCCGTTTCATTTTGGCGTGGATGCTGGCCACCCGCTTGATCCGCGCCTGAAACACCGCCGGGATGTTGTTTTCCGCCAAAATGTGGCGCAACCGCCCCTCGACGTCCTTCAGGAGCTTGTTGCCGGCGGCCCGCCGTTTTTCGATCAGGCCGATGATCTCCCGGTATTGTTCCGGCTCCAGGTGGTAGAAGGCCAGGTCTTCGAGCTCGCTCTTGATCTTGCCCATGCCCAGCCGGTTGGCGATGGGCACGTAGATCTCGTTGGTCTCCCGCGCGATGCGCGACCGCTGATCCGGACTCAGGTGCTTGAGCGTGCGCATGTTGTGGAGGCGGTCGGCCAGTTTGACGAGGATGACCCGGACGTCGTCGCTCATGGCCAGAAGCAGTTTGCGGAAATTTTCCGCCTGCCGCTGTTCGGTGGACGTGAACGTGATCTGGCCGATCTTGGTGACGCCCTCGACGATGAGGGCGACCGGCTCGCCGAAGTACTTCCGGATGGTCGCGATGTCGGTCAGGGTGTCCTCGACCACGTCGTGCAGCAGGCCCACCGTCACCGCGATCTCGTCCAGGCCCATCTCGGCCAGGATGTTGGCCACCTCCAGCGGATGCGCCAGGTAGGGGTCGCCGGAGTTGCGGAACTGGTTGGCGTGCGCCTTGGCCGAGAAGACGTAGGCCCGCTTCAGCAGATCGAGATCCGCCTGGGGGAAGTGGGCGGTCAGTTTTTCGGCAATGTCTTCAAAACGAATCATTCCGGCATCCTCCAGCCATCCCAAGGATACGAGCAGCTTCGGCAAGTTTCAAGGGCATTTCTTGCCGCCGGGGACCCGGTGGAGTATAATGCCGCCCTGGATTCCACCCATGAAAATACTCTGCCTCAGCGCCTACCTGCCCGGCCGCGGACTGCATGGAGGAAGCAGCCGGATTTTCGAACTGTTCCACTACCTGCACCGGTTCCATGAGCTGACGCTGCTGACCTTCCGCAACAAGAATGACGACGATTCCCGCGTGCACGAACTGAAACAGCTGTGCGACAAGCTGATCATCGTGCCCATGCCGGAGCGGCGGCCGTTCTACCTGTTTCCGTTTGAGCCGTTCGTCGATTACATGTCGGTCGAGTTCCGCGCGCGGCTCCAGAAGCTGCTCAAGAAGGAGCGCTTCGATCTGGCGCAGCTCGAGTACGTCCAGATGGGCATCTATTTGAAGGAACTGGGGAAGATCCCCACCGTCCTCACCGAACACGAAGTCAATTTCATGGCGTACCGGAAAAACATCCCGTTTTTGTCGAACCCGGCCCAGAAAGTCAAGATGTACTACGATTCCCTGCAGGTCATGAAGCGCGAGCTGGAGATCCTGCAACGGGTGGACCGGATCATCTGCATGAACCGGTTGGAGGCGGACGAACTGTACGGCTACGTGCCCGCCGAGAAGATCGACGTCCTGCCCCACGGGGTGGACACTGACTATTTCGCTCCCCGCGACGGCGTGGAGACCGAGCCGCTGTCCATCGGCTTCTTCGGCGCGTACCACCACTACCCCAACGTGGACGCGGTCCACTTCTTCGTCGACCGCGTCTTTCCGTTGATCCGGGAGCGGGTGCCGGAGGCGAAGTTTCACGTGATCGGCATACATCCGCCCAGGGAATTCGACACGCTCCGCGACCGGCCGGGTGTCGTCATCACCGGTTTCGTGCCGGACATCCGCGAAGCGCTGGCCCGCTGCCAGGTGATCGTGGCGCCCCTGCGGATGGGTCTCGGGATGCGGGTCAAGGTGATGGAGGCGCTGGCCATGGGCAGACCGGTGGTCGCGACCGAACTGGCCGCGGCCGGCCTGGACGTCGTCGACGGCCAGCATTTGATCATCGCCAACCATGCGGAGAATTTCGCCGAGAGCGTCTGCTACCTGCTGCAGGACCGGCAGTGCGCCGAGAACCTGGGCCGCGAAGGCCGGGCGCTGGTCGCCGGGCAGTACAATTACACGAACATCGGGCAGCGCCTGGAGGCGATCTACCAGCAGGCCGTGAAGCGCCGTTGAATTCGCCGTTGAACCGCGAGGGCTTTTCACGTATACTCGGCCACTATTTTTTTTGGGGAATGGCCATGCTTGACGCGAGCGCCAAAAAGTACCTCCGCGGCCGGGCTCACCATCTCGAGGCGGTGGTCCAGGTCGGCAAGGACGGCGTCACCGAACAGGTGATCCAGGAGATCGAGCGCACCGCCGACCGGGTGGAACTGCTGAAGATCCGGGTCCGCACCAACGCGCCGCTCGGAGCCCGGGAAACCGCCGCCGACCTGGCGGTCCGCCTGCGCGGCGAGATCATCGGGACCGTGGGCCGCGTCATCATCTATTTTCTGCCGGGCAAGGAAGAGACGGCTTTTCCGGAAATCAACCGCTGAGGCCGCTGTGGAAACAGTCCCGGAAAAGCCAGGCAAGCCCATTTACCGCCGCAAGCGATTCTGGACCGCCGTCATCGTGGTGGGGCTGGCGGTGGGACTCGGTTTCAATTACAAAGCGGTGAAGCGGATCGGCCAGGAGCTGATCACCTACGCCGAACAGTCCAGCCCGGTTGTCGCCGGGCTGATCCTGGGGGTGGTGGCGGTCGGCGATTCCTCGTTCCTGTCCATCCCGGAAGGGAACGACTTTCTCATCGTCTACTTCTCCATCCTGAAGCCCGAGTACATGATCTATTTTGTGCTGATCAGCGCGGTGGGCTCGGTCATCGGGTCGGTGATCCTGTTCAGCGTGGGCCGAAAGGGCGGCGGCATGTTCCTGCAGAAGCGCTTTTCCCCGGAGCGCGTCACGAAGATCCAGGAGTGGTTCCGGAAGTACGGCATCTGGGCCATCCTGCTGCCCTGTATCGTCCCGCCGCCGATGCCGTTCAAGCTGTTCGTGCTCACCGCGGGCGTGCTGCGTTTCCACTACAGCCGGTTTATTCTGGCCACCCTGATCGGCCGGGTGGTCCGGTACGGGATCTGGGGCGTGCTCGCCGTGATTTTCCGCGATTACATCATTTACTTCATGAAGCACCACCTGCTGGACTTGGGCCTGGCCATCCTGGGCGTGATCATCCTGGCCGGCGTGGGCAGCTTTATCTATACCCGGATCCGGCGGCGGCCCCAACCGCTGGACGATTCGTCCGCCGTCATCCCTCCGGCCGAGTAAGACCGGCCGGACGCTTCCAGCACGTCTCCCGTCCCCGCCTTCTGATTCGTGACTCCGCCGACATATGCTACCCCGCTGTTCAGACAGCGGTTAGGACTCGGTAAACCCCGGCGGCTGTTGTATAATCGGTCGATCCTGATGGAGTGGTCATCGAGCGTCGCATGTCCGAACCACCGCGCAAAAAATACCGAGTTCCGTGGCCGGTGCGACTGCTGGTCTACGCCGCGCTGGTGGCGGCCGCCGCCTGGTGGTTTATCAATTCGCCCCTGCTCAAATCTGTGCTGCTTGACGCCGTCAACACCCGGCTGGCCAAGGAGACCGGCCTGCAGCTGGTGGTGCGGGACTGGGATTACAATCTGTTCAGCGGCACCGTCCAGGCCCGGGACCTGGCGGTCGTTTCTCCGGCCGGCTCGTTTTTCTGCCGCGTGCCGGAGCTGCGCCTGATCCTGGATCCCGGCGACCTGCTTCTGGGACGGCTCACGCCGGTGTCCATCGAGATCGACGGTTTGGACCTGGTGCTCTCCCTTCCGGCCGACGACCTGACCTTCACGGAGGGCAAGTCGAGCGGTGAGCTGGACCTGAAGTTCCAGTCGATCACCCTGAGGCGGTGCCAGGTCCGCTGTCGCGACCTGACGATCCCGTTGGACGGCGCCATCGGACGGTTGGACCTGCAGATCGAAAAGAACCGCCGGCAGCCGGGCTACGGGGTCCGGCTCGATGTGGCCGACGCCATGTTCCGCCAGGACCGGCGCCGACTGCCGCTGGACACGTTCGCCGTCCGAGGCACGGTGACGCGGGACGAACTGGAGCTCAAGGAAGTCGCCATCACGTCGCCGCTGCTGGAGTGGCGCGGCGCCCTCCGGATCAAGACGGAGACGCCCCTGCAGCTGACCGTGGACGGCAAGGGCTCGGTCGGACTGGGAATCGCCCGGCTGCTGGAACCCGACCTGCCGGTGGAACTGGGCGGCCGGGTGGCGGTTAGCGGCCAGGCGGTGGTTCGCGACGGGGCGCTGGCCGGCCTGGCGGCCGAGCTGTCGGCGCCCGCCCTGGCGGTCAACCAGGTGGCGCTGACGGGCCTGTTCGTCCGGGCCGGGATCCGCAACGGCGAGGTGGCCACCGATCAGTTCCAGTTTTACCTGGACGGCGGCGGCGCCGTCACCGGCCAACTGGGGTATTCGCTGGAGTCCGGCGCGGTCCGCTACACCGGCCGGCTGGCCAACATCGAGCTGGGCCAGTTTCACACGGGCGGCCTCATCGGCCACCCCGTCGACGGGGTGGCCGACGGCGAGCTGGAACTGGGCCTGGCGCCTGGCGGGGCGCCGTCGGTCCGGTGGGACGGCGTGATGGCCGGCCTGTCGGTGCAATTGCCGTCCAAAGTTCATTATTACCGGGCTGAATTCGTCCAGGGCCGGCTGGCTCTGGCCGACGGCGAGCTTCGCTTCGAGCTGGACAACGCGATCGGCGAGGGCATGCTCATTCAGGGCAAGGGCCGGGTGAAGGACGGCGAGCTGTGGGTGGATCCCCTGCGCGTCTGGGTGCCGGCCGAAGAGGAGGCGCAGGGCCTGCTGTCGCGCGTGGCCCGGCTGTCGGACAAGCTGAAAGCCAAGCTGGACATGCTCCAGATTTACGGTCAGACGGAATTTACCGGCACGCTTCATCTCAAGGGGAGCTTCCCCGACGTCGACGGCGCACTGTCGCTGGGCGGACTGGAATTAGCGGGAGTCCGCTGGCGGAACGTCCGCCTCCCGTTTCAGCTCAATCGGAACACCCTGCGGGTGGGGAGCGGCGAAATCGAAAGGACGGGTGAGCACGCGGCGTTCACCATGAATCTTCGCCTGGAGCCGGATACGCACCTGGACGCCGTCTCGGTCGACTGCCGGGGGCTGGACTGGCTGTCGGTGGAACGCTCTCTGGAATTTGTCGGCCTGGAATTCGGCCACACCAAACCATCCGCCTTCCTGGGCGGACGCCTGACCGGCACCGTGAACCTGACCATGCCCGAGAGCCAGCCGAGCGCGGGGAACTGGAACATCAGCGTGACCGACGTCCGGCTCAAGGACCAAGTGCTGGGCCACATTCAGGCTTCGGGGCGGCTGGCCGGGGAGGTGGCGCACTTCGACCGGCTGGCGATTCGCGGACCGGCGGTGGAGCTGTCCGCCGGCGGCAGCTGGAACACCGACACGAATCAACTGGACGCGGCCGGGAACCTGAGCCGCCTCGCGCTGCAGGATCTGCCCCACCTGCGGGAGGCCGGTGTCGACGGGAAACTGGCGGGCACGTTCGAACTGCGGGGGCGACTGAACCAGCCGGAAGTCGCCGCCACCTTTACCAGCGACCGCCTGGTGTTTCAGGGCGAGCCGTTCGGCGACCTGCTGCTGGTGGCCCGGTACGAGGGCGAACAGGTGTACTTCTCTCTTCGCACCGAGTACAGGGAAAACAAGTACCAGACCCTGGGGGTGGTCAACCTGGGCGCGGAACCGGTGCTGGACGGCCGGGTGTTTCTGGACGGCGTCCAGATCCAGCCGTTCCTGCGACAGGCGGGCGTGCCCCACGCCGACGAGACGCGGGGCACCGTCACGGGCGAAATGTTCGTGACCTACCCCTTCAAGAAGCCGACGGCAATGGAGATCAGGGCCCGGTTCGACGAAATCGGCCTGACGTTCCGCCATTTGCATCTGCGGAACACCCAGCCGGTGACGTTGCAGGTGCTCGATCGGCGGCTTTCGCTGCGCAACACCGAACTTCAGCTCAACGCGGCCAAGCTGTCCGTTCAGGGCGAGCTGTCCCTGTTTCCGTTCGACGAACTCAGGGTCTTCGTGGGCGGCACGCTGAAAGCCGACCTGCTCCAGCCCTTCTATCCGGAGCTGTTCCCCGCCGGGACCGTCAAGATTCAGGCGACGGTGCAGGGGAAAGTGGACAACCCGGCTGTTTCCGGGCGAGTGGAGTTCCAGGATGCCTCCGTGAAAATTCGCCGGCCGGAACTGGCGTTGTCCAAGATCAGCGGCGTGCTGGAGCTGTCCCGCCATTCCATCCGGACCGAGCGGATCCAGATGGACTCCACCTACGGGCCGCTGGAAGTCCACGGCGAATGTCGCCTCGACCAGTTGGAACCGGTGCTCTGGAACGTTTACGCCAACAGCGACAAGCTCAACATCCCTTTCCCCAAAGGATTCCTGTCCGAGATGAGCGGCCGCCTGCACCTTCAGGGGCGACCGGGGCGGTCGGTGCTGAGCGGCGATCTGTGGATCGAGCGCGCCGCCCCCCTGCGTAACGTGGACCTGGTGGGCTTCGTCCAGTTGCTGGCCGACATGGAGTTCGCCGGCGACAACGGGGACACCGCGTCATCGCTGCTCGCGGAGACCACGCTGAATGTGAATCTCAAGGGCGAGCGCTCGGTCCGCATCGAGACGGACAGTCTGGATATCATCGGCAGCGTGGACCTCCAGATCAAAGGATCGCTCGACCAGCCCGTTGTCCGCGGCGCGCTGGTGGTCAACAGCGGCGAGTTCATGTTCCGGATGAACCGGTTCACCGTGGACCGCGGGTTGGTCTCGTTTATCAACCCGGCGGAAGTGGATCCGGAACTCAATCTGCAGTTTTCGAGCGATATCAAGGATTACCACATCATCATCCGGCTCGAGGGAACCACGACGCGGATGAACACGCAGTTGGTGTCGGTGCCCAACCTGTCCGCCGCCGAAATCGTCCAGCTCATCACGTCGGGCCAGGCGCCCGAGAGCACGACCCGCGCCCGGGTGATCACGCCGTCGGGTACCGACTATTCAGCCATGCTCGGCCAACTGGTCTCGGTGGCCGTGGAGCAGCGGCTCAAGCAGGTGGTGGGCTTCGACACCATCTCCGTGGACGCGCAGCTCGCTGATGCCGATTCCGCCAGCAACACCCGGGTCACCGTGGGCAAGCAGGTGGTCAAGGACCTGTTCGTGACCTATTCGCGCAGCGTCACGAGCAGTGAAAAAGACATGATCGTGATCGAGTACCGGCTGTCCCCGCGCGTGACCGTCGTGGCCACCGAGGATGAACGGGGCTACTTCGGACTCGATTTCCGATTCAAGAGAAAATTCTGAGCCGCCACGGGAACGGGAGATGCGCGCCTACCTGCCGATCATTCTGACACTCACGCTGCTGCCGGCCGTGCCGCCGGCCGTGCCGCCGGCGCCGACGGCGGGCGGCGCATCCTCGCCGCTCTCCGCCGCCGCGGTGGTGTTCGAAATCGATCCGCCTGATTTCGACAGGGTGGATACCGCCACCCTGAACCGGGTGGCCGGCATTCAATCCGGCGGCCGCCTCGATGCCCGCGCGTATCAGAACGCCTGCAAGAACCTCTACCAGCTGGGGATTTTTCAGAAGGTCGCCGTCTATGCCCGACCGGTGGCGGACGGGGAATGCGTGATTTTCCGGTTGTCCGCCTATCCCCGCCTGGAGCGGCTGGAGCTGCAGCGCGTCCGGCGCTTCAACGTCAGAACCCTCATGAAAGAGCTGGGACTGGCCAGAGGCGTACTGCTCACCGAAGCGGTTCTCGCCGCAGCCCACAAGCGGCTGCTGGAGCTCTACCGTGAGGCCGGGTATCTCGAGGCGACCGGCGAGTTACAGCTGCTGCCGCAGGGCCGGCTGCGGATCGTGGTCACCGAGGGGCGGCGCCACCGGCTGATGCCCGTCCAGGTGGAGCTGCTCGAAGGCGCCATGCTCCCGGCGGTGCGCGGCGTCATCAGCCGGCTGAGTTACCAGTACCTGTCGCAGCAGACTCTGGAGCGGGCGGTGCGCGACATCCGGCAACGCTACCATGAGGCCGGATACCCCGCGGTCCGCATCGAGCGATTCGAATCACCGGGGCGTCTGCCGGCTTCGGTCCAGCCGGTCATCCTGCTGGAGACCGGGCCATCCGTCGCCATCCGGGTCGAAGGCGCCGAGCTGTCGCCCGCCGAGATACGAAATACACTGGCCATCTACCGCCTGGGTGACGTCAGCGCGTTCGCCGAGGAACTCAGCCGGAACGACGTGAAAACATACCTGGAAGGCAAGGGCCGGGTGGTCACGGCGGTCGAATCCCGGCGGGAGGAGGATCCGGCGACCGGCCGGATTGAAGTCGTGTTCCAGGTGGAATCGATCCCGCGGCGGAAGATACCGGTGATCCTCACGGGCAACGAATCATTCACCCGGCCGCAGATCGTCGAAGGGGTCGCCCTGCCGGTTACCGTGCCGCATATCGATGCCGAAACGGCGGAGCCGCTGGCCAAAGAAGTGCGGGCGCTCTATGCCGCGGCCGGCTGGCTGGATGCCCAGGTGGACTGGGCCGCCGCCGCGGAGGGCGGCCGGGACACCCTTCAGCTCGACATCCGCGAGGGGCCGCGCTACCTGGCCGGCGACTTCACGCTGGGCGAAAACTTTCCCCACCGTGAGGAATTCGCACAGCGGCTGGAGGCATTTCAGGATCAGCCGTACACCGCCGGACTGGTGGAACAATTGCGCCAGACCGTCATCGACTTTTGTTCCGGACGCGGTTTCATCGTGGACCGGCTGGTTTTCCGGGAAGAACGGGTCGACCATCGGGTCAACCTGACGCTCGAACCGGAGTTGGCCGGGCCCTACCAGGTGGACAACGTGGTGGTCATCGGTTCGGGAGCAACGGTGCCTCGCGAAATGAACAAGCTGGTCCGGCTGCAGGACGGCGGTCCGCTGGACATCCAGTCGGTCTATCAGGCGGAAAGCCGTCTCTACGGTTCGGGGATCTTCGAAGACGTCACGGTGACGGTGCCCACCGTCTACGGCAGGGAAAACAGCCGGAACGTGATCCTGAAGCTCGTCGAAGCGCCCCGCTACACGTTCGGTTACGGCTTCGGCTACCAGGAGTTCGAAGGCTTCCGCGGGCTGCTCGAGTGGACCGACAACAATTTTCTCGGCCGGACGCTCAGTCTCGGCACCCTGTTCCGGCTCAGCGAGAAGAAGATCCTCGGTCAGGTGTCGCTGAACGACCAGGATCTGTTCTGGGGGCGGTATCCCCTGACGCTCTCCGTTTACGGCCTGCAGGAAGACCGGGTCTCGTTCAAAACCAAGCGGTTCAGCATCGTCGGCCAGAGCAGCGTGCAGACGGGCCGCAACACGATCTGGCTCTTCCGGCTGGGATTCGAGAACATCACCAACTACGACATTCAGGAAGGGCTCGACCCGGGCGAGATCGAGCGGGACGAACAGCCCATCACCCTGCCGTCACTGGCGGTGACCTACGTCAGCGACACCCGGGACAATCTGATGGATCCGTCCCGCGGCCGGCAGCGCACGTTCACGGTCATGATGGCGCCGGAAATCCTGGGCGCCGACACCGGTTTCACCAAACTGTACTTTCAGGAACAGGACAATTTCCGTCTCGGGGCGCGCGTCATCGCGGCGCTCTCGCTGCGGGTGGGCTGGATCCTGAACCACTCCAGCTCCGTCGACGTGCCCATCAGCGAGAAGTTCTTCGCCGGCGGCTCGTCCACCCTTCGCGCGTATGAGACCGAGCGGGCCGGTCCGCTGGATCCCGTGACGAACGAGCCGCTGGGCGGCAACGCCCTGATCATCGGCAACGCCGAGCTGCGCTTTCCCCTCTACCGGCTCATCCATGGCGCACTGTTCTACGACATCGGCAACGTCTTCACCGACATGACCTCGGTGCGCTGGCGGGATGTGTCCCACATTGTGGGTTTCGGTTTCCGGATCAACACGCCGGTGGTGCCGATCCGGCTGGACTTCGGTCTGTCCTTGAAGGACATTCCGAACGCCAGGGACAACCAGTTCTACATCACCATCGGGAATCCGTTCTGATGCTGCGCCGTGCGTTCATCATCCTGTTCTGTCTGGGTGGCTTTGCCGCCGCCGGCCTCCAGGCGCGTCCCGCGGCCCGGCCGGATCCGCCGGATGAGCCCCAGCTCCGGGACCGGATCGTGGCCGAGGTGAGCGGGAAACCCATCAGCCGGCGCGAGCTGTTGTTCGTGGCCTCGCTCATCGAAGCGCGGATCGTGGACCCCGGCGAACGGCCCGTCCTCGAGGCCGCGCTGAACCGGTTGTCGGATCAGCTCATCATCCGGCAGGAGCTGGTCGACAGCGTGGGGGACATGGCCGGGGCCGCCGACACGGACGCGATGGCGGCGAGGATCCGCGACCATTGCGGCGGGGCAGACAAGCTGGCGGCGATTCAGGCGGCGTTCGACATTGCGCCGGAAGAGTATGCCGACCTGGTGGAGCGTCAGGCGCTGGTGGTGAAGTTTCTCCAGACCTATTTTCGACCCTTCGTGGTCATCGCGCCGGAGGAGATCACCGGGTTCTACAATGATGAGCTGCTGCCGCAGCTGCCACCCGACACATCCATACCCCCGGTGGAGCAGGTGCGGGCCTATATCATCCAGATTCTGGAACAGCGCAAGATCAACGCTGAATTCAATACCTGGATCGCCCAGCGGCGGGCGGAGGCGGCGATCCGCATCATCCCCGAAGAGTGACCGCGCGACCGCCGGCTCAGCTCGCCGGGTGGAGGATCGAACGGATGTCCTTTTCCAGCGTGTCGTTCGGCGTTTCGATGATCCGGCCGGTTTCCATCCCGTCCATCAAAAAGATGAAGGTGGGCACCCGCTCGATGTGCAAACCGTCGGTCAGCCCGTCCGGATCCTGCTTGGTGCGGTCCACGCCGATATAGCGGATGCGCTCCGCCGGGAGCTTCAACGCTTCGATGATCTTGATGAACCGGGGTACATGGTCCAGACTGTCCGAGCACCAGGTGCCGAACACCACCACCACTTCGAGATCTTCGGGGAGGGCGCCGATGGCCGTCAGCGTTTCGATGTCGGGCGTGTACGCCGTGTAATTCGCCTGGTACGGTTCAAAACGGGCCAGGATCTCCGCGGCGGCGCATTCGCCGCGCACGATGGGCAGATCGACCGCCGCGGCGTATCCGCAGCAGGCGGCGAGCAATACAACCGCAAGAATTTTCAAGAACATGACGCCTCCTCGCAAAGATGCCGGAACATTATAACCGTCTCCCGCCTCCCTGTAAATCGGGCGGTCGACGGCCCGCCGCCGGGGTGTGTTATACTGAGCGCTTATTTTTCGGATGGCGGGTCATGACAGCGGACACCACCTGCGTGCTGGGACGAATCGGTGCGTATGAGCCGGCCGCGCTCAGGGGCTTCCTGGAGGCCGGGTGGCGGGAACTTTCCGGCCGGGGGACCGGATTTCGCACCGGCGACCGCGTGTTGCTGAAGCCGAACCTGCTCTCCGGCCGGCCGCCGGAGCGGGCCGTGAACACCCATCCCGAAGTGGTGGGCGCCGTGGCGGCGTTCCTGTCGGACCTCGGCTGCCGGCTGTTCCTCGGCGACAGCCCGTCCCTGGAAAGCACCGCCCACGCCGTGAGCGCGGCCGGTTACTCGCCGGTCATGGCGCGCTACGGCATCACCCCGGTGTCGTTCCACCGGGGGCGCGAGGTGCCCGCCCGCAGCCGGCGTTTTTTCAGCCGGTTGTTTCTCTTCGACGACTACGCCGGTTTCGACCAGGTAGTGAACCTGCCCAAGCTCAAGACGCACACCCAGCTTGGCCTGACGCTGGGCGTCAAGAACCTGTTCGGATTCGTGCCGGGCAAACGCAAGGCGGCGTATCACCTGAGTGCGGGTCGCGACGAGGCCCATTTCGCCCGACTGATGCTGGAAATCGCGGACACCGTCCGCCCGTCGCTCACCGTGCTGGACGGGATCCTGGCCATGGAGGGGGACGGCCCCAGCCAGGGCACGCCCAGGGAAGCCGGCCTGATGGCGATGTCCCGGAATTGCGTGGCGCTCGACGCGGTCATCGGCCGGGTGACGGGCGTGCCCCTCGCGCGGCATCCAATCGTGCGCGAGGCGCTGGCGGCCCGCATCCCCGGCGCCGACTGGCGGCAGGCGAACCTGTGCGGCCCCCCGCTGGAGGAATTGGCAGTGTCGGAATTCCTGCTGCCCCGCCGGGGTGACGCCCAGTGGCGGTTGCCCCGCGTCGCCGTGCGAATGTTCACCAACACCTGGACCTCGCGGCCCTGGATCCGTCCGGACGCGTGCCGGTACTGCCTGCAGTGCGTGGAGATATGTCCTGTCCGGGCGATCGCCGACCGGGGCGGACGGCGGCTCCAGGTGGATCCGGGGCGCTGCATCCGCTGCTGGTGCTGTCATGAAGTGTGCCCCCACGACGCCATCGGGATCCGGGAAGGAGCGGGACTGTGGGCGATGGCGCGGTTGGGCCGCTGGCGGCGCAAACTTCATAAAAAGGACAATTCATGACGCTGAAACGGATCGCGCTGCTGCTGGCGCTCACCCTGGTGCTGACGGGGGCGGTGGGCGTGCTGGTCCAAAGGGCCGGCACCGGAGATGATCGGGCCCGAGTTGTGGCGCCGGCGGATCCGCCGGCGGCGGAACCCCGACTTCGAACGGTGCGGGAAGCGATCCTGCCGCGCACGGTGATCGGCGACTACCTGGGGCGCTACGGCATGACGCCCGCCGAAACGGACGCCCTGCTGAAGGCCGTCCGGCCGGTGTACGACCTGGCCATGATCCGGGCGGGCCATTTTCTTGATTTTCAGCTGGCCGACGGCGGACGGCTGGAGGGTTTCCGGTACGACATCGGCGCCGACAGCTATCTTCAGGTGGACCGAACGCCAGTGGGTTGGACGGCGGCCCGGAAGCCCCACCCTTACGAGTTTCGGGAGCATTGCGCCGCCGGTGTCATCACCGACCACCTGTTCGGAGCCGTCACGGACCTTGGCGAGGAACCCCAACTGGCCGTGGCGTTAGCCGAGCTGTTCGCCTGGGATGTGGATTTCTATGCCGACCTGCGCGAAGGCGACTCGTTCCGGATACTCTTCCAGAAGCGCTTCCTGAGCGGGCAGCCGGCCGGCTACGGGCCGATTCTGGCCGCGGAGTTCGTCAACCAGGGGCAGGCGTTCCGGGCTTTCCGATACGTCCACGCCGACGGGAAGGTCGAGTATTACACGCCGGCGGGCGAGTCGGTGCGGAAAGAGCTGCTCAAGTCGCCGCTCAAGATGGGGCGGCTCACCTCCCGGTTTTCGTATCGCCGCCGCCACCCCACGCTCAAGATTTACCGTCCCCACCTGGGCATCGACATCGCGGCGCCCGTGGGCACGCCGGTTCACGCGGCGGGGGACGGCACCGTCACCTTCGTGGGTTACCGCGGCCAGGCCGGACGGATGGTCGAGATCCGGCATGCCCACCGGTTCACCACCCAGTATCTCCACCTGTCGCGCTACGCGACGGGTATCCGGCCGGGCGCGCGCATCCGCCAGGGACAGGTCGTCGGCTATGTGGGTTCGTCGGGTGAATCCACCGGCCCGCACCTCGACTACCGGATCAAGCAGAACAACGTCTACGTCAATCCTCTCAAAACCCAGTTCCAGCGAGCCGAGCCGCTGCCAGCCGACCGACTGCCGGAATTCCAGCGGCTGGTGGTCGCGTACGGCCGCGTGTTGGGCGTGGATGGGGAACTCCAGCAGTATTACCTGGCGCGACTGTGGCCGACGGACGATGACCCGTTCTGGGCCCGACAGGCGGCAAGGTGAACGGTAAACAGTTAGTAGTGAGGAGATAGGAGATAGGAGTTGTGAGTTAGCAGGTTTCGAAGAATTCTGATCTTGACTCCTATCTCCTATCTCCTATCTCTGAAGTCCATTCAGGACTTGTCCTTGTCATCGTCCTTCTTAAGCGTCGGTTTGGTGGGCGCCGCGTCGGGATCCTCGGTGCCGGACGGAACGTCGGTGTCGGTGCGGCGTTTCAAGGTGGGCTTGCCGCCCTCCTTTTTGCCGTCGTCGGCAGCTCCGCCGACCTTGCCGGTCTGGGCCAGCAGGGCGTTGTCGTAAGCCTTCAGGCGGCCCTTGATTTCGTCGAAGGTGGAGGACGTGACGATGTACTTGGGCCGGGGGGGGAGGCATTCGGCGATTTCTTTTTGGACGTAATCGATGCGTTCGGGTGTGGGCGGATGGGTGCGGAACCAGCTGGCCAAACGCCCGGGCTGTTTCTTCTCCATGGCCATCAACTTCTCGAAGAAGGACAGGTAGCCGTTGGGATCGTAACCGGCGTGCCAGGCATACTGGGTGCCCAGGATGTCGGCCTCCCTTTCCGAGCCGCGGGTGATGCCGAGGATCTGCAGGTTCAGGGAAAGGCCGAGGGCGTTACGCAGCGCGATTCCGCCCACGCCGCCCACGAAGATCGAGGGGATCGAGGCCCACTGGAGCAGCTCCATCTTGGTCAGGCGCTCGGTGGCATGCCGCGCGGCCACGTGCGCGATCTCGTGAGTGATCACGCCCACCAGCTCGTCTTCGGTGTCGGCCGCCTGGATCAGGCCTTTGTTGATGAACAGGAATCCTCCCGGCAGCGCGAAGGCGTTCACTTCATCCGAATCGAGCACCTTCACGTGGAACGGCACCTTGGCGTCGCTGTGGCGGACGAGCTCCTGCACCAGCCCGTTCACGTAGTCGTTGACCTCGGGCATGTTCAGGAGCCGGGCGCTCTGTTCGATCTGGGCCGAGTACTGGGCGCCGATCTGAATCTCCCGCTCGTAGGAGATGAAATTGGGGAACAGCAGGTAAATGCGGCCGTTGATGTCCCGGTTGCCGATGTTCTCGACGTCGGGGTAGGTGCAGCTTTTGCCCACTTCCCAGGGCGGCAGCGGGGTTTCTTCCGCGCCGGGCGCCGCCGCGGCGGCGCTGGCCATCAATACCAGAGCCAAGGCGATTGCTGATATACGCATATCCACCTCCTAAGGTGGTCGTCACCTGTACTGATGATCCGAATCGCCAAAAGGTTCAACGGCCGTTTCGGACGGCCTGCCTGAGTGTACGCAAGGCGCGGCGACTTGTTTGCGGCGACCCGGACCGCCGCCTCACATCCGGAACCCCTGCTCCTTACCGACGAGTTTGACCGGCAGTTGGATTTTGCGGCCGTCGCGGTACAGGGTCACCGTGACCGTCTCGCCCAGGTTCTTGTTGAGCAGGTAGCTGGAGAAATCGGCCTGGCCGGAGACGGCGCGGTCGTCCACCCCCACGATGAAATCGCCGCCGATGACCAGCCGGGAGAAGCCCAGCCGCACCCGCTGCGTGCCGCCCCGGATGCCCGCCTGGCTGGCGCTGCTGCCGGGTTCCACGTAGGCGACCAGAACCCCGCTCTCAGCCGGGAGCTTCAGGTAGCCGGCGAGTTGGGCGTCGATGTCCTGTCCGTAGACGCCCACCCAGGGGCGGCGGACCTTGCCGTACTGGATCAGGTCGGCGACCACCCGCCGGACGGTATCGGCCGGCACGGCGAAACCGATGCCGATGCTGCCCCCGCTGGTGGTGAAAATGGACGTGTTCACGCCGATCAGCCGGCCGCCGGCGTCGATCAGGGGGCCGCCGGAATTGCCCGGATTGATGGCGGCATCGGTCTGGATCACGTTGTCGATGATGTATCCGGCCCGGGACTTGATGCTCCGCCCCAGTGAGGAGATGATCCCGTGGCTCATGGTGCGCGTCAGTCCGAACGGATTGCCGATGGCGAAGACGTGCTGGCCCACCTTCAGGTCGGCCGACGTGCCCATGGGGAGCGGCTTGAGCTGGCCGGCCGGCGCCTTGATCCGGATGACCGCCAGGTCGTCGATCTCGTCGAAGCCCACCACTTCGGCGGGGTATTTCAGCTTGTCCGTCAGGCTGACCAGAATCTGATCGGCTTTTTCGATCACGTGATGGTTGGTCAGAATGTGTCCGTCGGTGTCCAGGATCGAGCCCGAGCCGGTGCCCGACTCGCGGTACGGTTCGAAGAAGAAGTCGTACGACACCTCGATGGTGGTGATGTTGACCACCGACGGGCTGAGCTGCTCGTAAATGCGGATACCGGTGGCCTCGTCCGGGGTGGGCGGCGCCGCGGCGATGGCCTCCGCCAGGCGGGGCGATTGGACCAGCCCGGGCGCCGGGCCGGACCCGGGTCCGGACAAGAGGAAGAACAGCAAACCGGTCAACAGGCCGCCGATCAGGCAGCCCAGCACCAGAATAGCCATTACCGCACGTTTGTTCATGGTCGGATCACTCCAAAAAAAAGGGCCAGCATGACACTGGCCCGTTCGAAATACTCAACGCGATAAAGCTATTTGGGAGCCGGTTCGGCCGGCGCATCGACCGGCAGGTCGAGCTTCCACTTCTTGATCAGCTCGTCCAGTTCGCCGCTATCTTGCAGTTTTTTGATGATCCGGTCCACTTCCGCCTTGAGCTCGACGTCGCCGGTCCGGAAAACGATGCCGTATTCCTCCCGGGTCAGGAGTCCGCCCACCAGCTTCAGGTTGGTGAGCATCCGAATGTCGAACTGGACGGTGGGCGCGTCGCCGACCACCGCATCCAACAGCTTGCGGTTGAGCTCGAAAAGGGCGTCGTCGGGCGAGTCGAACTGGACGATCTGGAGTTCGCCGGGGCCCATCTTCAGCAGAAACTGCTCGGCGGTGGTATCTTTCTGGACGCCGATCTTCTTACCCTTCAGATCGGCCGCCGACTTGATCTCCTCGTTCTCCTTCCGGACGGCGATGATCTGGCCGGTGGTGTAGTAGGGGATGGAGAACAGGAAGGTTTTCGTCCGATCCGGGGTGATGGTCACGGCGTTGACCACCATGTCCACCTCGCCGGTCTGCAGATATTCGAAACACTGCTCAAACTGCTTCTTGATCCACTGGGTCTTCACGCCCATCTCACGGGCCACCGCTTCGGCCAGCTCGTAGTCGAAGCCGGCCACGCCGGTTCCCGAACCGAACTCGAAGGGCGGATTGACCGGGTGAGTGGCAATGATCAGCTTGCCTTCCTTTTTGATCTTTTCCAGGGTGTTTTGGGGCGCTCCGGGGCCGCAGGCGGCCATGAGGATCAACAAGGCCAAAATCAACACAGGCGCTATAATTGCAAGCTTTTTCAAGTTGTCCTCCTCAATGTCCCGACTCGAATCAGAAGTAGACAGTAACATACTCTTGCCACCGGTTAAAAATCAAGTTAAAAATGCCCCGCCCGGCGGGTGGGAAAGCCGCCGGGACATGCACACGGCGTCCTCGGGCGGCGAGTCATAATAGCCGCGCCGGACCCGGTCCGGGGCGAAGCCGTGGCGGGTGTACAGCGCAATGGCCGGCCGGTTGGATGCCCGGACCTCCAGGTAACAGGACGCGACGCCGGCGGCGGGGAGGCTGGCCAGGACGCCGCCCAGCAGGCAGCCGCCGAATCCCCGCCGCTTGAATTCCGGCAGGACGCCCATGTCAAGAATCTCGGCTTCCGGCGGGACCACCTGGTACAGAATAAATCCCACCGGAAGCCGTGACACCGCGGGAACCACGAGCAGGCGGACGCGGGTGGCCGGCTGGCGCCGGAGGGCGTGGATCTGGTTCAGCGTGGGCGGTGTCAGCCCGGTCCGGACCGCGATCCGGCGGATGCCCGCCGCGGCGAACACGTCCAGGATTCGATGCAGCCGGTGGGGCAGCATGGACGGATTACCCGGTGCTTTTGGGCCGGCGGATGTCGGGCGGCCGGATATAGAACGCTTGCGGCGCGCCCCCCTCGGCGAGTGCGTCCGGCCCCGCCCGGCCGATTTCCAGCGCGAGGATGTCGGCCGGGCCCAGGGGGTGGCGGCCGTCCGGGGGCGGGGCGGGCGCCGGGTCCGGGATGGGGGAGCCCTGAAGCAGCGGCACGGCGGAGCCGATCAACGCCGCATCCGGGTGGGCTGCCAGAATGTTTCGCGTGTCCTCGAGTTCCCGTTCGGCGTAGGCCGCGAGCAGGGTCAACCGCCCACCCTGCCGGTGGAAAACCGCCCCGTAGATGTGGCTGCGCCGGGCGTCCAGGCAGACGCCCACCGGACCGTCCGGCAGCGACGGGTGAAGCGCCAGCAGTTCCATGGCGTTGCGCCCGACGACCGGGATGTCGAGCGCATCCGCCAGCCCCAGCGCGGTGGCGATCCCGATCCGGATGCCGGTGAAAGAACCCGGGCCGGTCACGGCGGCAACGGCGTCCAGATCCGCCAGGCGCCAGCCGTTCAGCTCCAGCACGCCGTCGATGCTGGCCAGCAGCGTCTCGGCATGCGGGGTGTCGGCGCGTAGCTCCAGCCGCCCCCGGAGCGCCGGGCCCTCAGCCGTGGCCAGCGCCTGGACGGGCGTTGTGGTGTCGAAGGCCAGAACCCGCAGTGGTCGAGTCGCGTTCATCGGTCCGCCCGTGGGGCGCCGCGCGCGGGCGCCCGGTCACTGTCCATGGTAACCGGCTGGAAACCCTTTTTTAGGAAAAGCCCGTCGCAGCGCCCGGACGATCTCGCGGATTTCCTGAAGGTCGGTCAGCGGCGTGACGTGCACAGTCAGCTCGTCGACGGAAACGGTATAAGTTTTCGGGAACAGCAGGTTGCACAACCGCCGCTCGAACGCGCTGACCCGGTGGAGCAGCAGGGTGATCATGGCGTTGTGCTGTCCCTTGCGCGCCATCTCGCTGTAGCGGCGCCGGATCGCGTTCCGGTCGAACTGGCCGTCGAGTTGTCCCGGCAGGAGGAAGGCCAGGCGACTGGCCAAATTGCCGCTCAGCTTGTCGATGTCCCCGAAAATATCGCCGATGGGGTAATTTTTGTATCGCTCAGGCGGCGAGGACCGGAGATAGAGCACCTCCCGCGAGGTGGTGACGAGCTTGGCGTTGGTACCGAGGAGATCGGTGATGTAGATCCGGAAGCGCCCGCGGAAGATCAGCCGGTCGCTTTCCGCCATGTCCGCCTCGCGCTGGTTGGCGCCGATCAGCGGCGCCAGCGATCTGGACATGTACTCGTAGTACTGCTGGCGCAGGGTGGGATTGATCTTGAAGTAATCGTCCGGATTGTCCAGCTCCGGCGGCGTGCACTGGAAGATATCCAGGACGGGTGCCGGCGCGTCGTCGGCCGGTTCCTGCGGGCATCCGGTTGACGCGGCCAGGACCCCCAGCAGCAGACATATCACTGCGCGGATGGGCTTCCTCATGGATATCAATCCTTCGGCCAAAAAATCAGGATCAGCGGCACGAGCGCCAGGCGGTACCAGGCGAACGGCCGGAGGGTCGTGCGGCCGAGCAGGTGGATGAATCCTTTCACCGCCAGCCAGGCCGAGGCGAACGAGACCGCGAAGCCGACAAAAAGGAACAACAGGTCGCCGGCGGACAGCAGGCCCCAACTGCCGGCCAGCTCGTAGCAGCCGGCCGCCAGCAGGAGGGGCACGGCGGCGATGAACGAGTACTCCGCCGCCAGCCGGCGGCCGGCGCCCAGGATCATGGCGCCCATGATGGTGGCGGCGGAACGGGAGAAGCCGGGCCACAGGGCGAAGCACTGGAAGAGCCCGATCCCGAGCGCCTGTTTGAAGTTCAGGTCGTCGATGCTCGTGATGCGCGGCGCGGGCGCCCGGGCTTCGATGGCCAGGATGGCCACGGCGCCCACCGCCAGGGCTCCGGCCACGGCCAGGGGGGTGAACAGGTGCGTCTTGATCTGGTGATGGATCAGGACACCCAGCAGGGCGGCCGGCGCCGATGTTGCGGCGAGCAGCAGCAGACCCCGCCAGCCGGAAAACCGGCGGGCCGGATCGGTGCGGAGCAGCCCCCGGAATCGCTCCCGGTAGATCACGACCACCGAGAGGATCGCGCCCATCTGAATCACGATCTCGAACGTGGCGGCCTTGGGCCCCTTGAAATCGAGCAGGTATCCCGCCAGGATGAGATGGCCGGTCGAAGACACCGGCAGGAACTCGGTCAGCCCTTCGACAATGCCCAGGATGACGGCGGCGGCGAGGGATATCACGGCGCGATCTCCGGGGGGTTCTTGGCCTGCTTGAGCTGCGCGTGGAACTGCTTCACCTGGTTCAGCATCCGGGTGCGTTCGGGTACGTCGTACTTCACGTTGGCGAACCGGGCCTCGTCGCAGTTGTTCAGCACCTGGAAGACGCTGTCGACGCCCTCGGCGTCGATGCCGCGGCGGCGGAGCACGTCGCGCAGTTCGTCCTGGAACAGGGCGGCGGGCGTCACGCCGGCGCCCTCCCGGATGGACCGGACCAGCGCGTCCGACAGCAGGTCCCAAAGCGACTCCGCGCCCCGGTGGGCGGCCACTTCCTCGGCTTCCTTAAGCACGGCGTCCACCGACGGCGGCCGCCGTTTAAGCGCCTTGATCGCGGGGGAATGGTGCTTGAACCACACCCCGTAGCCGAGCATCCCCATCAGCACGGCAGCCAAACCAATGAGGATGCCGACGAGCACGACGGACGGCGGAGCCGCCTGGTTTTCCGTCGTTTTGGCGTCGGCCAGCGACGCGGACGGGTCGTCCAATTCCTGCACGTTGAAGCGGACCGGCTCCGTGGCCCGCCGCACGAATTCCTGGCGGTCGGTGTCGAATGTCACGAACGCCACCGCGGGAAAGTCGATCGGTCCGAGGCGCTTCGGGTACAGGAGAATTTCCCAGATCTTTTCGCCGCCGAAGCGCGTCCGCGGCGGGTTATGGGACTGGTCCACGAACGGCTGGAAGCTCGCGTGGACGGCGCGGACCGAGACGATGTTGAAATCCGGGTTTTCCAGCGGCATCTCCGGCGGCATCAACCCGCGGATGTTTCCGGAACCCTTGATGGTCAAGTAGAGCGGGAATGCCTGGCCCAGCCTGATTTTGGACGAAGCGTATTTGAGCGCCAGCTGATACACGCCCACTTCGGCGCGTTCGCGGGTGTCGTCGGGGGGCGCGGGCAGCGGCCGGACGTTGAGCTGGATCGGGCCGGTGCTCAGGATCCTGTCCTCGACCACCGGCGCACCGGGCGCGGAGGTTTCGCCGAGGATTTTCCAGCTGGCGGGCTCGACGGTGAAACGACCCGCCTCGAGGGGAAAAAGGACGACCCGTTCCAGAATGAGCTGGTAGAAGGTGACGCCTTGCCTGACCACGGTTTCGAGCGGATTGTCCGCCTGCGGGGTGAGCTGTTCGGCCCAGAAATGCTTGAAATCGGGTTTTTTCACCTGGACCGCTTTGCGCCCGAGCCCGCGGCGGGTGAGCAGCTTGTACGTGACCAGGACCTGTTCGCCCAGATACGGAGACGTCGTGTCGGCCTCGGCGATGAGCTTCAGCTCGTCACCGGGCAGGATGTCTGACCGGCGCTGAGTCGACGGCAGGGTCGGCGCGGCGGTCGCCGCCGACAGGCGCCGCGGATTCTCCGTGCCGTCGGAATTCAGGATTTTGATGTCGAGGGGTTTGGAGCGGAACTGGAAGTCGGGCAGCCGGATTTCGATGACCGGAACGGTGGTGATGCCGCTCTCCATGGGCACGTAGGATGCCACGAAGCGGAACAGTGTGATCGTCTTCCCGCCGATCCCCAGGGGGACGACGGAGCTGGTCTGATCCACCAGGATGCAGCCCGGGATCTTCGGCCACTGGGGCGAGGACAGGGCCGCCAGGTTGACCCCCTTGATCTGCAGGGTGATGTTCAGCGTGTCCGATGGCGTCAGGGTTGTCTTGCTGAGCGTCAGCCGCACGTCGGGCCTGTCGGCGGCGGCGGTTTCGGCTCGCGGCCATCCGCCGGCGGCTGTCAGCGCCAACAACGACAGGATGATCAACAACCGCTTCAGCATGAGTTCGCTCACCAATAGGGACCGCTGGTATCCAGCGGAAGATCGCGCGGCTGGGGCATGCGGGTCTGTTCCTGGTCCCGCAGGGAGTCCAACAGCCGGTCGAGCGGTTCGTCCGGCGGGGGCGGCGACGACTCGGGCGGCGTCGGCGGCTCCCGGTGGCGAAGCAGCAGTTCCAGGTTCCAGCGGGACCCGAAATCCGCCGGCGAACGCTCCAGGGCGAGCCGGTAGGCCGCGGCTGCCGGATTGACGCGGCCCTGCAGGTGGCGGCAGCAGCCCAGGTTGTACTGCAGGTCGCCGGCGCGGGAGCCGGATCCGGTCCGGCGGACACTCCTCTCCAGCACGTCGGCGGCGACGTCCAGCCGGCCGTTCATGGCCAGCGCCGCCGACAGGTTGACGGCAGCCAGCGCGTACGATTCACTGCCGGCGGAGGCCTGTTCCAGGCCCGCCCGGTACGCGGCGGCGGCCCGGTCGTAGTCGCCGGCACGGTACAGGGCGTTGCCCGCCTCGATCCGCTCGGCCCAACGGCCCGCATCGCCGCAGCCGCCTAAACAGGCGGGCAGCAGAAACGCAACAATCGCGAGGCCCGCCGCGGGGCGGCGGAACTCGCGGTCGCGCAGCACGAGCAGGGCCCCGAGCGAGAACAGGGCGAGTCCGGCGGCCCAGGGCGAGCGGTCGCGGGCCCGCCGCGTCTTGCCGAACGTTCCGGTCACCCGGTTCTTCAGGTTTTTGTTCAGGATCTGCCGCGCGGTCACGCCGACGGTTTCCAGCCGGTGGTAATCGCCGTCGAGCGATTGGGCCATGGCGGTGAGGTGCGCTTCCTCAAGGCGGGAGCGGACGTACTTTCCGTCGCGGTCCTTGATCCAGCTCTGGAACCGGGTGCGCGGGTCTTCGATGAACGACCCGTCGAGGGTGCCGACGCCAACCACGATCAGGGTGACGGCTTCCCGGCGCAGGGCGTCGATCACCTGGAGCGAAGGCGATTTGAAGGACTCGCCGTCAGAGAGGAACACGACCGCCAGTTGGCGGTCCGGCTCCCGCTTGGCGATCATCCGCGACAGCGTGTCCAGCGGGGCGTCGAAGTTGGTGCCCTGGCGGTTGAGCACTTCGGGACTGATTTGGGCCAGCAGCCGGCGGATGATGTCCATGTCGGCGGTCATGGGGCAGACAGGAAAAGCCCCGCCGGCAAACGCGATCAGGCCGGCGCGAGCCCCGGGTAATTCCTTGACGAGACTCAGGGCGAGAAATGAGGCGGCCTTCAGGCGGGAGGGCGGCACGTCGCGCGCGGTCATGCTGTAGGAGCAGTCGAGCACGAAATAGATGTCCAGTCCGCTGGTGTAGACCACCTCCGCCTCGTCGCCCCAGCTCGGGCCGGCCAGCGCCAGCAGGATGAAGACGGCCGCGGCGGGGATCAGCCACACCCGCCCGGGCCATGCCGCGCGCCGACGGTCCGGCGACTGCGGCAGGAAACAGCGGCGCGTCGCGTCGGCTCGCCGCCAGTGCCAGTACAGCCAGGCCAGCCCGGCCGCGAGCGCAATCCCTGTCCAATACAGCAATTGTTCGTTCTGAAATGCCATGGGTGAACCTTTGAACCCTCCCAATATAACATACCCCCGGAATCAGGCCAACGGACTTCCCGCCGGGACCGGCGATCGGTCCGGCGGCCGTTCCGGGGGTTCCATCGGACCCGCCAGGTCCGGTTTTTGTCATGGACTTGACAGAACAGGCAAGGTAGTCTATAAAAATAGGACTTCTTAGTTACATCACGGCGATAACGATTGGGTGGGAGGCAACCCATGCTGTTTGGCAAGCGCAAAAAGACGATCATCACTCTCGGCATCGGACAGGCTGCTCGAGGGACCGAACCTCCGGCCACTCACCCGGTCGTCACTCCAGAACCTGAACCGATGAGCATTCCGCCCGAACCCGTACCGCCGCCACACGCGGAGGCGCCACTCGCACCGCCGGAGGCGATCGCCGAAACGCCGCCGCCCGTAACGGCTGCGGTGACGACCGTGCAGGCGGAGCCCCGGCCTTCGCCACCGCGGCGCGATGAGCCGTCTGAGGTCGCGGCCGTCAAACCCGCACCACCGGCGGCGGCGCGGCCGGAAGCGGCGCCCCCCGCGGCTCCGGCCGAGATCAAGCCGGAGGCAGCGGAGGCGCCAAAACTGGTCGAGACAGCCGCCCCGCCGGCCTCCGCCGCCGAGACGTCGGTCGTCCGGATAGCGATTTCTCCCCAGCCGATCCCGGAGGCGCCCGCCGCCGAGTTTGAAATTGTCGGCGAAGAGGTGCCGGGTGAAGAGGCGGGATTCGTGCAGTGCCCGTTCTGTCTCAATAACAGCCGGGTGGGGATGACCCACTGCGAGTCCTGCGGCAATTTGATCGAGAGCACTCGGCCTCAGGCGGAGCCGGAGCCGGAACCGATGGTGCCGGAACCCGAAGCGCCGGCCGCGCCCGTTCCCGATCTGGTGGAGCGCCCCGACCAGGCGGACACCCACCGCCTGGCCCACCACCCCGTGCCTCAGATCCTCAAGGAAACCACCTTGTTCACGCCCGCGATCCTCCGGCTGCAACCGGAGCAGGGGCAGACCGGGGAAAAAGAGTACAGCCTGAACATCGGCGACAGCACCATCGGGCGCGGCATCGACAACACGCTGCCGTTCCCCGACGAGGAGTTCATCAGCCGGCATCATTGCAGCATCGGTTACCACAAGTACCAGTACGTGCTGAAAGATCTCGACAGCGCCAACGGGACCTACGTGAACGACGTGCGGATCCGGGAGACCATCCTGCGGGACGGCGATTGCGTGCAGATCGGTTCGATGCGGTTCATCTTCGACGACCCCATGGAGCGGATCAAAAAGAAGAAAGCAGCCGCGGGCGATGACTGACCCGTACCTGTGGCGAACCGGGCGGACGGCGGCCATTTATTTAGTTGAAATGGCTGAATTGCATCGTGTAAGATGATCCTGTCGAATGAGTCAGACGGGATGAGGAGTCGCGGATGGGACACTCGAATATCGTCCTGTATGAAGAGGAATACCAGCAAATCAAGACCATCCTGGGCCGTCTCAACCAGGAGGCCAACGCCCGGGTGGTGTTCCTCGTGGACAAGAACGGCCAGCAGATCGCGGCCTGCGGCGAAATCGAGAACCTGGACACGACCTCGCTCGCGTCGCTCACCGCCGGCAACGTCGCGGCCACCGACGGTTTGGCCAAGCTCATCGGCGAAAAAGAATTCTCCATCCTGTTCCATGAAGGCGAACGCGACAACATCCACATCTCGCTGGTGGGGAAGCGCGTCATCCTGGTCATCATCTTCGACGAGCGATCCTCGCTGGGGCTGGTCCGGTTGCGCGTCAAGCGCGCCTCGATCGAGCTGGAGCGGGTGTTCGATACCATCGTCAAGAAGGTGGAGATGGAGCGCCAGGCCCAGGAAACCGGCACGGCCTCCCCGTTCGCCGAGATCACGGATGAGGACATCGACAATCTGTTCTCGAGCTGAGTTTGCAGGTAAAAGGGTCCGATTTTGACTTTCATCAATTACGCATCGCGGGAAATCAATTGCAAGATCGTGTATTACGGCCCCGGCCTGGGCGGGAAGACCACCAATATCCAGTACATTTACGACACCACCAACTCCGATTCGAAGGGCAAGCTCATCTCGCTGGCGACCGAAACCGACCGCACTCTCTTTTTTGACTTCCTGCCGCTGGACCTGGGCACCATCCGCGGGTTCAAAACCCGCTTTCACCTGTACACTGTGCCCGGCCAGGTGTTCTACGACGCGTCGCGCAAGCTCATCCTCAAGGGCGTCGACGGCATCGTCTTCGTCGCCGACTCGCAGGACGAGCGCATGGACGCCAACATCGAGAGCATCTCGAACCTGAAGATCAACCTCGTGGAAAACGGGTTCGACATCAGCGCCATCCCGTACGTCCTGCAGCTCAACAAGCGCGACCTGCCCAATATCACGAACATCGACGAGATGGTGAAGGAGCTCAAGGTCCAGGACGAACCCATCTTCGAGGCGGTGGCCATCAAGGGCATCGGCGTCATGGAGACGCTCAAGGCCGTGGCCAAGCAGGTGATCATGGAGCTCAAGCGGGGCGGCAAGTAGCCCGGCCGCTCCCGCCATTCCACCCGCAAAAAAAAATCGCCCGGCGCGCCGGGCGATTCGCATTTCCAGAGCACGGACGGCGCTCAGTCGATCTTGGGCGGCGGGATCACCTCGGGCGCCGCTGCGGCGGCGCGTCCCGTCAGGCTGCGGGCGAACTTGTCGGGGAGCATGAAGATGAGGATGATCACGGGGTAGGGCAGGCCGCAGCAGATGCCGAAAAACGGCTTGAATTTCGCGGTCATCATCATGGCGTTGACCACGTTCTCGTCCAAACCGCTGGCCATGTAGAGATCCAACTCGGCCGGCATGATCGCCAGATAGTTGAACGCGACGGAGATGATGGTGAAGGCGATTCCGACGCCGGCATACGCCAGGGAAAGGGTCCGCCCGGACGGCTGGTGCTTGAGCAGATGGAGCCCGGCGATCACGAGCAGGATGGTCGTGAGCACGCCGACAAGGAGGCCGATGTACATGTTCGCCTTGAACGCGGGCATGGCCATCAGGTCCTGCTGGATCTGCGCGATTTCCTCGGCGCCGGGGGCGTCGCCGCCGAACGACATGCCGCTGCTGCCGGTGGCCAGGCTGATGATGCCGAAGATCAGAAAAATGGCGCTAATTCCGGCGAAGACCAGATGGATGATCCCGAATGTCTTGGCCACGCCGGGCGAGGACACTTCCTCGTTCATGACAACCTCCTGTGAAACATTCTTGTTGGCCGATTATACGTGCGGAACGCAACCAGGTTGCCGGATGCATCGGTTGCGCCTGCCGCTTTCAAGCCGATCACCGACAGTGTTTGTCACTGCGCGGCAGTATATCACGTCAACAGGCGGCTCAAAATAAAAGAGGCTGCCGTGGTCCGGCAGCCTCCGTAACGGGCAAGGAGATGACGCGTTCAGTTCGAAGTGAACGCGTAGTCCTGGATCTGGTCACGCAGGAAGAGCCGGGCGCGATGGATGCGGGACTTGACCGCGGCCACGCTCAGGTTGAGCATCTCACCCACTTCTTCGTTGGAGTACTGCTTGATGTCGCGGAGATGGAAGACCTTGCGGTACTTGTCGGGAAGCTGTTCCACGGACTGAAGCACCTTGTCCAGGAATTCCCGCTCGATCACCACTTCGTCGGCGAACTTCCGCTTGTCCGGGATGATCGCGGTGAGCAGCGCCTCGTCCCCGTCCGGCCGGCTGAACTCGTCGATGGGGATGTGCGGCTCTTTCCGCCGGCTGCGGAGCTTCATGAACGCGTAGTTGACCGTGATCCGGTAGATCCACGTGTAGAACGACGAATTGCCTTTGAACGTATGGATCTTGCGGTGGATGGTGAAAAACACATCCTGGGTGATTTCCTGGGCGTCGTTGTGATTCTTGACGATGTTGTAGGCCGTGTTGTAGACCTTGGTGTTGTACTTTTCCATGATCTCCTCAAGGGCGTTGGCGTCGCCGCTGAGAAGCTGATCCACATAGATGCGATCCTGGTTCACTTTCTTCATGGCCCCACCTCGAAGAATGTAAATCGTCGGTCAAGCAATTTCAGAGATCGAATACTTGTATAACTTACTTCACTATTAAAAATCTGTCAACACTTTTTTTATGCTGATCCGCCCATGGGCAGGCCGGCGATTTGCCCGCCTGAAACCGGCTGAACATCCAGCCGGGAGGCGTGGGACAGGTCTTAAAAGTAATTGATTGAATGAATTGCGAATATTTCTGAGAGTGAAAAAAATCATCTTGACACCCGCTTCGGTCGCCGATTACACTGAGCCCGCAAAATTGCCTTAGGAGGTTCGCATGGCCTACGTTATCAGTGATGATTGCACCGCTTGCGGAACTTGCCAGCCGGAATGCCCGGTGGAAGCGATCAGCGAAGGCGACATCTACAAGATCGATCCCGATATCTGCACGGATTGCGGCGCCTGCGCCGAAGTATGCCCCGTGAGCGCCATCTCCCCGGGCGAATAATCGGTTCCACCCATCAGCCATCAGCCGGGGGCCGTCAGGCCCCCGTTTCTTTTCCCCCCTCCGGTGTCCCTATAAAGGCCGCTTCGTTGACCGCCAGCAGCGCCGGTTTCACGATCTGCCCCAGCGCCTGTCGGATGCTCTCGTGCGTCAGCGCGAACGGGTGCGCGTCCATGAACCGGCCCAGCAGGACCAGGTTGGCGATGCGCGGCTGCCCGAGCCGCAGGGCGACGGCGTCGGCGTCGTGGACAAACAGTTGATAGCCGGCGGCCGCCAGGTCGCGGATCTCCGGCGCTGCCGGATCCGGATGATTCAGCACCACCCGTCCGTCGGGCCGCAACTGCCGCAGGTGGGTGTAGAGCTCGGAGCGCTCCAGCACGAACAGGGTGTCCACGCTTCCCGGCAGCAGCACGGGGGAGCGGTAGGCGCCGATTTTCAGCGAGCTGTAGACCGATCCGCCCCGCTGGCTCATCCCGTGGACCTCGTATGTGAACACGGGCCGGCCCTGGATCCGGGCGGCGGCGTACAGGAGCCGGCTCAGGAAGAGCACGCCCTGTCCGCCCAACCCGGCGATGAGAATCTGGTGGTCCACCCGCTCCTCCTTCGAACCCGACGGATTCATGGCTGCTCCCGGATCGCCCCGGACGGACAGACGGCGATGCAGTTCCCGCATTGGGCGCAGATCCGGCGGTCGATGGACGCCTTGCCTGCGGGAGTGGCGATGATCGCCGGGCACTGGAACACGTTCATGCAGATCTTGCAGCCGGTGCAGGTTTCGGGATCGACCGCCACCGGACGTTTCGCGGGCACGGCGCCCCTGGGGTCGTTGAGCACGCACGGGTGCCGGAAGATCAGCACGGCGACGCCGCCGTCGGGCTGCCGGGTGAACGCGTGCGCCGCCCGCAGCGCCTCGATGCAACCGTCCATCGCGTAGGGGTCGCGGATCTCCAGAAAGCGCACGCCGCAGCCCCGGACGGCGTCCTCGAGCCGGACCGGCCGGCCGGGCGTTCCGTCGATCCGCGCGCCGGTCGAGACGGCGGGCTGCATGCCGGTCATGGCCGTCACCTCGTTGTCGAGGATGACCACGATGATCCGGCTGTCGTTGTACACCGCGTTGGCCAGCTGCGGCAGACCGGAGTGCAGGAAAGTCGAATCACCGATGGTGGCCACGATGGGCTGTTCCCGGCCGTCCTGGCGGTAGGCCTGGTGGATGCCCATGGCCAGGCCGATGGAGGCGCCCATGACCAGCACCGTGTCCACCGCCTTCATGTTGACGCCCAGGGTGTAGCAGCCGATGTCCCCCGTGTAGATGCCCTTGGGCAGCGCCTTGCGGATGGCGTGGAACGAATTGCGGTGGGGACAGGCCGGACAGAGCGTCGGGCGCCGGGCCGGCGCCGGGGTCGGATTCTCCGGGACCGTGATCGACACGGGCTTCAAATCGAGAAAACGGCAAAGGATGTCGTCGAGGCGCTGGCCGTCGATCTCCCCTTCGGCGGGCACCCGGCCGTCGAGGCGGCCGGCCACGCGGCTGCGGTCGGCGATCTGCTGCTCGATCACCGGGCCGGTCTCCTCCAGGACCAGCACCCGCTCGTGCCGGCCGATGAACGCCGCCACCGGTCCGGCGGGGAGCGGGAAGGCGCAGCCCACGTGGAGCAGGGGTAGCGTCAGCCCGCGGCCCGCCGCCCAGTCCTGGACCATGCCGCGGAGCACCCCGCCGGCGATGATGCCGCGGGCGCCGTCGCCCGGATCGGCCCAGGTGAGCGCCCGCTCGTCCGCGACATGGGCGCGGATCGCCTCCAGCTTCCGGTTCAGCTCCCGGTGCAACTCTAGACGGTACTTCGGGGTGGCGGCCCACCGGTTGGGATTCTTGACGAACGCCGCCGGCGGGTAGGCGTCGACCGCCGTGTCCAGCGTCACGGTCTGGCGGGCGTGACACACCCTCAAGGAGGGGCGCAGGATCACTGGGATCTCGAAGCGTTCCGACAGGGCCACCGCCAGTTTCGCGTAGGCGCAGGCTTCCTGCGGCGTGGCCGGGTCCAGGACCGGCACTTTGGCGAACTGGGCGAAGCCGCGCGTGTCCTGCTCGGTCTGGGAGGAGTAGGGGCCGGGATCGTCGGCGCTCACGATCACGAAGCCGCCCCTGCACCCGGTGTAGGCCGAACTCATGAGCGCGTCGGCGGCGACGTTGAGCCCCACCTGTTTCATGATCGTGGCGCTGCGCTTGCCCGCATAGGAGGCCCCCAGGGCCACCTGAAAGGCGACCATTTCGTTGAGCGACCATTCGACGGTGACGTCGGCGCCCAGTTCCGCCCGGAGAGCGAGGACGGCGGGGAGGATTTCGGAGCTGGGCGTGCCCGGATACGAGGTCACCACCTGGCAGCCGCCGGTCACCAAGCCCCAGGCGACCGCCTCGTTGCCCATGAGAACGCGTTGATCCGGCATGGATGGCTCCTGAAGGATGATCTGAAGAAGTCCGCGCGCGCTGGAATTCCCATTTAATCAGAACGCCGCGCCGGATCAAAGAAAAATATTGTGGCGGTTCCGCCGCCCCGCTATCATACCTGCGGATCTGCGATGCACCCAGACACGACATCAACCTTGCGGGCCGTGATGCCCGGCGTCCGGAGCCGGTTGGACGCCGCCGAACTCCGGCGCCGCCTCGCATCGGCGGACGTCGCGGTCCTGGACGTCGACGAGTGCATGCTGCCCGGTTTCGCCCAGATCGCCCTCGGCCACCGCCTGGTGCGGGACGCGGTGCGGGGCGGTGGTCCCGCCGGGCCGCGCGCCGTCCGCATCGCGCGCCTGATCGCGGTGGGAGCATGCCTGCACGCCCTCAAGCGGCTGCCCGGCGACCCGGCCCGCCGGAACCTCCGGCTCCACCGCCTGTACGGGCGGGCGTTGCGGGGCATCGAGCGCGCCGCGTTCCTCCGGGTCATGCCGGACGTGTGGCGGGAGCTGTATCCGGAAATCGCGCCCTGCCTCCGCCGTCTGGCCGGGCGGCGGCCGCTGGGCGTCATCTCCCTGGGCCTCGACTGCCTGCTCGACGGCCTCGCCGCGGCGCTGGCCGCGGACGGGGAACCGGTGCCGTTTCTCTTTCTCGCGGGAAACCGCACTGTCTGGCTGGACAGCCGGTTCGCCGGCCTGGCGGCGCCGGTCCGCCACGGACCGCGGGACAAGGCGGCGGTCTTTCGGGCGGAAGCGGCTCGCCACGGCGTGCACGCGCCGCTGGTCATCGGCCACAACGCCGACGAGACGGAGCTGTGCGCCATCGCCGATGCGGCCGGCGGCCTCAGCGTCGGCATCGGCGCCCACCCGGCCCACGAGGACCAGTTCCACGTGCTTCTGCCCCGGGGGGCGTGGGGGATGCTGGACGGTTTCCTTAGCGCCTACGACACGGAGTGAGCCGCCGCGCGACCGGTTTGGAACCACGACGCACCGGTCGCAGCCGGCCGGCGATCATGAAAAAAAAGGGCGGCCGCACCGGCCGCCCGTTGGATCTCGACAATTCGAACAGATCAGCGCAGGTGGCGCTCCACCACGGCCAGCACCTCGGGCAGGTCCATGCCGATCTTGCGGAGATGCTCGGGCGTGGGCACGCCTTCGGGCGTCCAGCCCTTGCGCTTGTAGACGGCGTCCAGCAGGTGCTGGTACTGCTCCTCGCGATAGCGGCGCAGGATCTTGAGCTTCGTCTTGGTGCTCTTGCCGGCGGGGTCGACGCCCACCTTCTCGCGGAGCTGCTGGTCGTAGCGGTCCTCCCGGGACTTGTATTCCTGCGTGGTGACCGGTCCCACCATCCGGAACGGGGGGATGTCGTCAACGCGCCGTCCGCGCCCCAGCCGCATGCAGAGGACCTTCTGGAAGTTGTACACGCGCTCCGACTGGAGGATCAGCGCCTGCTTGTCCAGATTCCCGCCGGTGATGGCGTTGTAGATGTCCACGTAGTTCTGGACGTGCTCGGGAACCTTGGCCGGCTCGCTCGTCTGGGCGTTGTCGGCCGGTTCCACGTCGTTCCAGGGAAGCTTGCACAACCCCTGCAGCCCGAACCAGGTCCGGAACATGGGGAAGTAGTGCAACGCCTCCGCCTTGTCCTCGAAAGTGGGGATCTGGTTGTTGACCATGTCCATGAAGATCAGCCAGGCCTCGTCGTGCTGGGGGCCCTTGAGGGCCATGCTGTAGCCGCCCTGCTGGGCCAGCGACTCCTTGGACACGTACTGGGAGTATTCCAATCCCTTGCACTCGCAGCCGATGTCCTGCATGAGCTGGGGATCGGCGCCGAAATGCTCGACGAAGTACTGCTTCATCTTGCGGGTGCCCAGGCCGGCGATGAGGCCGAACCCCTCGCCCCGGGCGATCTGGTGCATGAGTTCGAGCGCGGCCTTCCAGTTGCCCCACCGCATGATCAGCCCGCCGGTGCGCTCCGCGTTCAGCACGCGCTTTTCCCAGCACTCCATGATGAACGCGGTCATGGTGCCGAAGGAGATGGTGTCCAGCCCGTAGGTGTCGCAGTAGAAATTGATTTCCATGACGGCGCGGGCGTCGAAGACGCCGATGTTGGAGCCGCAGCCGCCCACCGTCTCGTACTCGGGACCGTCCACCGTGACGCGCTGGCCCTTGTAGGGGCCGGTGCGCAACCTGAAGCCGTCGGCGGCCTTGGCGCAGGCCATGGTGCAGCCGAACCAGCAGCCGTCGGGCAGCCCGTGGGTGATCAGGTCGTAGAAGGCGTGCGAGTTGATTTTCGGCGTCTTCACGTGGCGGCCGAATTTGAAATTGTGGGTCGGGAGCAGGTCGTACTCGTCCATGATCTCCACGAGGTGGGCGGTGCCGATCTGGCGCATCCGGCACTGCTGGTCGTCGAGGGCGATGATCTCCTTGTGGAGCTTCAGGCCGGTTTGCTGCAGCTTGTCCAGGTCGACGGGGTTGTTGGATTTGCCGGACAGGCCCGAATACTTGACGACGACCGCCTTGATCTTCTTGTCGCGCAGCACCGTGCCGATGCCCCCGCGGCCGGCCTGCTTCAGCCGGGACACCTTGCGGCGCCGGTCATAGAAGGAGAAGTTCAGGCAGCCGATGAGGGCGTGCTCGGCGCCGCGGCCGGCGCTCACCGTGGAGATGTGCATTTTCTCCAGCTCATTGGCGGCGAACAGCTCCACCATCTGCTCGGCCAGGATGTGGCTGTCCACCGCCTCGCCGGGCGCCTCGAAAATCCGGACCAGGCCCTGATTGCCGTCGACGTACACGATGACGTCGCGCTCGGCCTTGCCCTGGATCTCGATAGCATCGAAGCCGGAAAACTTCAGGTAGGGGCCGAAATAGCCGCCCACGTTGCTGTCGATGGGGATGTCGGTGAGCGGGGAGATGGACACCACCAGCGATTTGCCCGAGCCCGGGTAGTTGGTGTTGCCGCAGATGGGCCCCATGGCGATGTTGATTTCGTTCTCGGGGTCGTTCCAGCGGGTGGTGTCGCTGATCGCGTCCCAGAGGAGTTTCAGGCCGAAGCCCTTGCCCCCGGTGAACTTCTGTTTCATCTCCTCGGATACCGCTTTCTCCTTGATCTCGTTCGACGACACGTTCACGTACAGGGTGCGCATGTTGTAGCCGCGCACCACCGGCCGTAGCTCGTAGCGGAATTCCTTGAGCAGGACGTGCCGGGCCTTCAGGGCGTCGACGTCCACGTGGATCTTGGTGTTTTTCATGGTCGCTACTCCTCGGTCACGATCTCGATCGCCTGGGTGGGGCAGCCCTTGACGCACACGCCACAGGCCACGCACTTGAACGGATTCTCCAGCCCGTCGCACCGCCGCATGGCGTCGATGGGGCAGACCGCCACGCAGGCGAAGCAGCCGATGCACAGCTTCTTGTTGATCATCACCACCCCCTGCCGGTTGATGGAGATGGCCTGGGTGGGGCACTCATCGACGCATTTCCGGTACTTCTGGTCGCAGACCACCAGATGGAACCCGCCGTCGGGAAGGGCGACAACCTGGATGGCCGATTTGGCGGGATTGTCTTCTTTGAAGAACGCCATGGCGCAGGCCGTCATGCACTGGTTGCAGCCGATGCATTTCTCATCGTACGTTTTGAGATACTTCATGGGGGCAAAACCTCCATTTTTTAATGACACTTGATAATATCGACCGGGGTGTAATAAGTCAACGGGATTTCAACCTATTGCGCCGACGAACGGCCGGCGGTTATAATCAGCGCGACAGGACGATCGTGAGGTGGCGGCATGCGGCTGGTCATCAACAATCGAGATACCGAGCTGGCGGGCGACAAGTTGACCGTCCGCCAGATGTTGCAGCAGATGAAGTACACCTTCCCGCTGATCTTCGTCCGGGTGAACGGCGAGGTGATCCAGAAAGACCGCTACGACTCGTTTGTGATCCGCGCCGGGGACCGCGTGGACGCCATCCACCTGATGGGCGGGGGATAGGGCGGCGTCGCTCCCGCCTGCCGCACCACTGGCCCGTTCCGGGTTTTCTCAGCGCCGGCCGGCCGCCGCCGGTGGGAACTGAATCGGCGGACCGTTCCGATCCAGACACTCTCTGACATCGAGGATGGAAATGCCTGCCGCCAGCACCAGGCGCACGCAGTCCTCGGGAATTTTGCCGGTCAGGTACTCCCGGACGGTGTCCCGTTGCGGCTGGGTGGGCGCCAGGCCCAGGTTGCGGTTGAGGCGCTCAATTTTCTCTTCGTCCAAACCCCGGCTGATGGCAGCGGCCAGGTCGTCGCCCGACAGGCCGGCCTGGATCCAGAACCGGACCAGGCGCTCGGCGCGGTCCACCGCGTTTGGCGTCGGCTGGAGGCGAAAGTCGATGGGCCGGCAGGGCGTCTGGCGGTGGATATCCGCGGCGGCCCGCACGGCATCCGGACAGTCGGGCAGCTCCGTGGCGGAGTCGTAGAACCGCCGGGCCCGGTCGCGCTCGCCGGCGACATCCCACAACTGGCCCGCCAGGAGCAGGCCGTCGGCCCAGGCCTGGTCAGGCAACGCCGCGCGGAGCGTCTCCGGGCGGTCGGTGAAGTCCCGGATCGCGGCCAGCGCGTCCGCCGGCCGGTCGTCGCCCGCCAGAACCCGGGCCAGCATGAGCCGTCCCAGGGGCGACAGATCGGTGCGGCCCTCCAGCATCCGCACGCCGTCGGCGAAGAGGCCGGGGGCCAGAATTTCCTCCCGGAATGTCCGCCAGACCTCGTACTCGGTCACGGTGAGCTGCTTCAGGCCGGCGCCCCACCGGGACCACAGCTCCGTCAGCGGAGCGCCGAAATAGGCGGGCATGTCCTGTTCGAGATTCTGGCCGCGCTTCCAGAAGTCCAGATACTTCTCCCAGCCGACCTGATCCACCAGATACGCCGTGAACGAGCTTACCAGATCGAACGCCCACAGGTCGTGCCGGTAGATATCGATCCGTTCCATCTCGGCCAGCTTCGGCAGGCCCCGGGTCTGGGCGATCTGAGCCGCCGGCCGATGCCATCGTTCCGGTTGCGCCCGCCGGTTGAGATACTCGGTGAATCCTTCGGTGATCAGAAACGACGGGTAATTGCGCCGGTTGATCCGCCAGGTCATCAGGTGCATGAACTCGTGGCGCAGGCGGGTCTCCGGCCACCCATGGATGATCTGTTCCTGGAGATAGATGAACGTGTGGGGGGCGTCGGGCTGCATGCGGCGGAAAAGCGTTTCGGTGGGATAATAGTAGAAATGGATCTGGGGATCCTCCGGCAGGTTGAATTCGCGGCAGAAGGATTGCACGATGGCCGTATACTCGGATTGCAGCCGGTCCACGACCGGTTCGATGTCAGCCCCGTCGGGATAATGGAAGATGATCCGGGGAGTCGGCCGCGTCCGCCAGCCGGCGAGCTCCTTTTCCAGCGATATCTTGGCATGGTAATCCTCGATCTGCCGAAGTTGCGCCGCGGGCAGCCTGGGCAGCCGGCGCGCCTGGGCAAACCAGCGGAGCGCGGCCTGGTAGTTGCCGTAATTGTAGTCGATCAAGCCCAGCATGGTGAACGTTCGGGCCATGACCGTCGCGGTGACGGCGCCTTCGAGAGATCTGGTGAGGATCGTGTACGCCTGCATGTAGTCGCGTTTCTCGAACAGGACCATGCCCAGCGCGTAGTGCGACGCGGGGCCGGGCTCCCGCTCCGCCCATTGCGCGGCCAGATCCTCCGCCTCCGTCAGGCGGTGCTCCCGGATCAGCTGGATGATCTGGTCGTTGAGACCTCGGTCCGTCCCCGCCTGTTGGGCCCAACCGGCGGCGACAAGAACCGCCATCAGTATTCCGATTCCCGCCAGTCGTGACATGCGTCACCTCCATGATACAAAAGGGGTCAGTATAGCACAGGCCCGCCCGCTTTGAGCGTGGGGCTCGCGCGAAACACCGCCGGGCTTCGTCCCGTCGTCGATGGCGCCCCGGCGGGTACCGCCCGGCCCTCATTTGCCGTGCGGGCGCATGTCGCCGGAGGGGATGCCACGGCCGCGGTCCGGGGCTGAAGATATTCCGTCCTTGACATTGATTTGTCGAATATGTTCCGTTAGAATGACGCCGAATTTCACGGAGGTTCTGGTCGCGAGCGCCATGGAAGAAAACCGGAACGGCATTCTGCAAACGCAACAGAGCGATATCGAAAAGTTCCTGCTCGACCCGCGGGTCCAGCGCGTGGCCGGGTTCCTGAGCCGCGGGAACGGTGGCGGGCGGACGCTGTTCGAGCGGATGATGTACTCGTACGACAACCCGGCGGCGCCCCGGGCCGACCGGCTGCTGTTCTATCCCCTGCACACGGTCTTCGAGCATTTCCTGCGCGCGCGCGACGCCAACGCCGACATGGTGAAGTTCAAATTGTTCCACCACCGGCCCACGCTGCGGGCGCTCGTGAACACGTTCCGCAGCATCCACGAGTACGGCCTCACCGTGCCCCAGAAATTCCACATGCCCCTGATGATCGTCTGGAACTTCACCCAGGCCTGCAACCTGAAATGCGTCCACTGCTACCAGGACGCCTGCAGCCGACCGCTGCCCGACGAGCTGGATCTGGAACAGAAGCTGAAGGTCGTGGACGAGATGGGCCGGGAGTACGTCCCCTTCCTGGCGTTGGCCGGCGGCGAGCCGCTGATGGGCCGGAATTTCTGGGAAGTGCTCGAACGCTGCCGGCAGTGGGGGATCCATGTCACCATCGCCTCCAACGGCACGGTGCTGACTCCGGACGTGACCGCGCGGCTGGTGGAACACGGCGTCAAGTACGTCGAGGTCAGCCTGGACTCGGTGGATCCGGACAAACACGACGCGTTCCGCGGGATCCCCGGCGCCTGGCGCCGCACCATAGACGGCATCCGCACCGCCGCCGCGACGCCCGGCCTGCGGGTCGGCCTGGCCGCCTGCATCTCCCGGATGAATTTCGAGGAGGCCGACCGGCTCATCCAGCTGGCCGTGGACATGGGTTGCTCCACCTTCGTGCATTTCAACTACATCCCGGTGGGCCGCGGGGTCCGGAACGACATCCACGATTTGGACCCCGGGCAGCGGGAACAACTGCTCCAAGTCCTGGAGCGTCGGCTGCAGCGAAAAGAGATCAGCATCATGAGCACGGCCCCGCAGTTCGGTCGGGCCTGCTTCATGTACGCCGATGTGGAAGGACGCATGGCGCTGGGCCACGCCGGTTCGGGCCCCGGTTCCAAGACCCGCGTGCTGGCCAAGTACATCGGCGGCTGCGGCGCGGCCCGGTGCTACTGTTCCCTGCAGCCCAACGGCGACATCACCCCGTGCGTCTACATTCCCCACCGGGTCGTGGGCAACGTCACGCACCAGAGCATCCGGGAAATCTGGCAGACCAACGCCTATTTCGACAAACTGACGGACCGGAGCAATCTGGGCGACCACTGCGGCGCGTGCGACTACCGCCCCGTCTGCGGCGGCTGCCGGGCCCGCGCGGACGCCTACACGGGCGACATCCTGGCCGGTGATCCGGGCTGCATCCTCAACCAGGACTTGTGGGATCGGCTGGACGCGCGATCGCCGGAAGACGCGTCCGTCGAACGGTGATCCGCCGGATCGCGGCAGGTCCCGCCCGCCCGAAAGGCCCCGCGGGCCAGCCGTCGCACGACGCGTCGGCACCTTCGACGCGGAGACGACTCCAGTCATGATTGCAGCGGCGATGATTCTCGCGGCCGGCTACGCCACCCGGTTGCGTCCCCTCAGCGACGAGATACCCAAGGCGTGCCTGCCGGTGCTCGGCCGGCCGCTGGTCCACCACCTGCTCGACTGGCTGGGCCGGTGGGGCGTGGAGGATGTGGCGGTGAACCTCCATCACCTGCCGGAGGCGGTGCGCCGGGCGGTGACCGCCTATGACGGCTGCTCGTTCCGGTTCCGTTTCTCCGAGGAGCGGGGGCCGATCCTGCTCACCGCCGGCGCCCTGGCGCCGCTCCGCGACTGCTTCGCCGGGCGCGGGACGTTCCTGCTGGTCAACGCGAAAATCGTCACCGCCATCGACCTGGCCCCGGCGCTGGCCGCCCATCGCGCCGGCGGCAGTCTGGCCACGATGGTCCTGACGCCGAACCGACGGCGCGATCCATACACCCACGTGCGGCTGGACGCCGACGGCCGCGTCGGCGGATACGTGCCGTTCGCCGAGGCGGACGGGCGGGCGGATCCGCTCCTGGCGTTCACCGGCATCCATCTGCTGGAGCCGGAGGTGCTGGATTTCATTCCCGACGGCCAGCCCTTCGACACCATCCGGCACCTCTACCCCGCGCTGGCGGCGGCCGGCCACCCGGTGCGCGGGTTCGTCGCGGACGGCGAGTGGATGGAATTCTCCACCCCCGGCCGCTACCTGCGCAACAGCCTGGAGCTGCTCCGCGCGGGGGGGCTGGACAACTGGACCACCTGGAACGTGATGCTGGACCCGGCCGCCCGGGTGCGCGAGACCGTGTTTGGTGAACACGTGGTCGTGGACGCGGGCGCCGCGGTGGCGCGCAGCCTGCTCATGGGGCGCAACAGCGTGAGCACCGGGGCGACGGTGCAGGACTGCGTCGTGGCGCCGGGTGTGGACGTGCCGCCAGGTGAGTGGCGCCACGCGCTCCTCGCTTGCGGAACCGGCGTCGTCGGGGCGGCTGGAGCTCCGGCGGAGCGGTCGATGGCGTTGACTGCCTATCCACTCGATCCGGCGGCCGGTCCGGGCAACGGAACCGGCGGCCCGGCCGAGGGCTGAGCAATCCGCCGCCGCCGGAATTTTCTGTTTCGGGAGGTTGAACACCGCCGTGAGATGCCGCATCCCCTGGGTGTTTGCGGTCGGGCTGCTGACACTGGCCGTCACTGTCTCCGGCCAGGCGTTCCGCGTCAGGATGAAGAACGGGGATACGCTCTCCGGCACGCTGGTGGCGCTGGACGGCTCGCGGGCGGTGCTCCGGACCGACTACGCCCCGTCGCTGGAACTGCCGCTGGAGCGGGCCGTCGACGTCGCGGGCAGCGCCGACGCCCGGTTACGACTCGACGACGGCACCACGCTGCGCGCCACGCTGACGGGCTGGGCGGACGGTTTGTTCCGTCTCGTCAGCGGTGACAAAACATACACGCTGACCCCGGAGCGGGTTCAGGGCATCGAGCTGGGCCCGGCGGATCCCGGGCCCGGGACGGATCTTCGGGCGGCGGTGGGACGGGTGGACGGACTCGATGAAGTCCGGCCGAAACGCTGGAGCGGCGCGGTCAATTTCGGCTACACCCTGGCGCGGGGCAACGCGTCGTCGGACGATCTCTACCTGAGAACTTCCGCCCGCTACGCGCGGCGGCGCGACACGTTCTCCGCCAGCGCCCACACGCTCTACGGCGTGCTGAACGACGCGATATCGCGGAACGAGGTGTACGGCTCGTTCCGGTACGACTACAAGCTGCCGAAACGTTATTTCGTGTTCGGCTCGGTGAGCGGCGAGTACGACAAGGTGGAGGGAATCGACCTGCGCCACACCTGGAACGCGGGCGTCGGCTACAGTCTGGTCACCCGTCCGTCGCTGTCCATGGACGTGGGGACCGGCATCGGGTTCCTCCAGGAGGTTTACCCGGCCCTGCCCAGCCGGAGCGACGGCAGCACCCTGCTCGAGGAACACCTGAACTGGAAGTTGAACTCGCGCATGGCGCTCACCCAGAACCTGCTGGTCATTCCGTACCTGACGGGCGAGGGGCGATATCGCACGGTCCTTGACGCCACGCTCAATTTGACCGTCAGCGGCACGTTCAAATTCAATATCGGCATGCTTAACCGGTACGATTCCCGGCCGCTGCCCGATGTGGAGAACAATGACTTCACGATGTTCACCGGGGTCGGCTGGATCTTTTAGCGGCGCACGGAGGATCGGGGCGCCATATCCCCGGGCCGGGACGAGCGGAGGGGGTGGATGAATCCGCCGCCGCTGTTTCAGCGAAACCGAGGCGCGCTGCCGCTGATCGGCGCCCACCGGGGCGCCCACGGCGGCGGGCGCGTCGAGAACACGCCGCCGGCCTTCCGGTGGGCCATCGAGCTGGGCTGCGACCTCGTGGAACTCGACGTCCGGCAAGCCGCGGACGGCGAACTCCTCGTGTTTCATGACGCCGCCATCGGGGGACGGGCGGTCGCGGCGATGACCGCGGCCGAGGCCCGCGCCGCGGCGGCGCGTCAGGGTGTCGAGGTCCCCGCGCTGGACGAGGTGCTGGACATTTGCGCCGGCCGGATTCTCGTGGATATCGAGATCAAGGACCCGGCTGCGGCGGCCGCCGTGGCGGCGACGGCCGCCCGGCTGCTCCCGCCGGACTCCGTCCTGCTCTCCTCGTTTTCCAGCCGGGCGCTGCGGACCGTGCGGCAGGTCGTTCCCGAGATTCCGCGGGGCTGGATCGTGGGGCGTGCCGTTCCGGGCGGCTGGCGGGCGCTGGCGGGACTGGCGACGGGGCCGCTGGCCGGCCTGTTTGGCCGTCCGGCCTGCCTGATTCCCGAGTGCCGCCTGGCAGGCCGGCGATCCGCCGCGGGCCTGGTCGATCCGGCATTGCCCTGGCTGACGTGGACAGTCAACGATCCGGCCGAGGCCGGGCGCCTGGCCGATCTCGGCGCCTGGGCGCTCATCACCGACGTCCCGGACACCCTGCTGGCGTGGCGCCGGGAGCGCCGGGGCGCTGGCCGCTAGTTCCGCGGCACGGCCGACAGCAGCCGGGAATTGTTATCCAGGAACAGCTCGAACGCCACGACGGGTCCCGTGGCATCCAGGACCACGTAGCCGCCCAGTTGCGGCCACGCCGCCGGGATGATGTTGCTGAGCAGTCCGAGGTAGCGGCTGTCGGCCTCCAGGTGCAGGACGTGCGTGCCGGTGAGCGTGCCGTTCTGTTGGAAAATCCAGACGGTGGCGTCCACCGGATAGGTGTTGAAATTGCAGACGCTGATCCCGTTGAAATACATCAGCGTCCCGTCGCCCACCGGGCCGTGCGCCACGTGACTGAAAATGGCCTGCCGCGCGGGAGCGGCCTCCAGGGCGAGGCAGGATTCGAAGGCCGGCGGGGTGTTCAACCCGTCGCCGAACACCACGTCGCCGAGGAGCCCGTCGCGGTCGGACGTGATCTTGACGTTGCCGGTCACGTAGGGCGGGCGGGTGGCGGGGTCCGGCAGACCGAACGCCTGCCAGGCGGGGACGACGAGCTGCTCGCCGGCGGCGAGCGTGTAACCGGCCGTTCCGCTGGCGGCGTCGGCGTCGTCGGTGAAGGCGAGGGTCACCTGGGCCGTCTCCGCGGACGTGTTGATCACGTGGAAGCGGGTGTCGTAGGGATTGATGAAGTCCGGCAGCTCACCGCCGCTGGCCACGTGGGCGCTGTACAGCGTGTTCACTCCCGGATCCCACTGCAGCGGGACCGAGTGGACGGTGACGATTCCGCCTTCGGCATTGAGGTGACGGATCATGGCGAAGCCCACCACGCCGAAGCTGTCGGTGGCGGTCCCCACGAGATAGCCGTCCGTCAGATCCAGGAAGTTGTCGTCGCGGAAGAACAAGTCGTGCATCGTGCCCGTCAGCATGTGCCGGCCGAGCAAGTCCGTTTCCATGAAGCCGATCTGCGTGCCGGCGGCGTTCCGGAGCGAGAGCTCCACGTGGATCGTGTTGCTGAATGGATTGAGGATGAACAGTTCGGTCTGCACGGTGTAGACGCCGGTATCGAAATGTTCCCGGACGTGGGTGACGGTGTAGTCCTCGAACACGTCTGCGGTGGCGATCGTGCCGTCCATGTAGTCGCCCGTCAGGTTGGTGTTCAGGAAGAACGCCCGAGCGGTGCTGCTGTTGCTGAAGACCCGAAGCCAGCCGGAGTGGGTTCCGGCGGGCAGGCCGAGCTGGATGTCGCCGACGAACGAGAACTGGGTCAGGGGCTCCATGAGCTGCGCGGCGCCGTTGTTGGTGCCGACGAGCAGGTCACCGTCGTTGTCGTAGCCGTAGATCAGCAGACTCTGCGAGCCGTTCACGGGATTGCTCACCCCGTAGCCGGTGAATTCGCCGGTGCCGGTGCGGAAGAACGGAAAGTCGATGATGGTGGGCGCCAGGCAGAAGATGGAGGTGCTGTCCTCGCCCAGGGCGCGGCCCACGTTGAGGCCGGCCAGGAATTGCTCGTCGGGCGAGACGGCCAGATCCTCCGGCGCGGGGCCGGTGTCGCGGAAGAAGTAACCGCCCGTCAGGCAGTCGAAGATCATCAGTTCGTCGCTGCCCACCGAGTGGATCAGGCCCGTCCGGCTGTCCGACAGCATGGCGATGTTGTTGAAGCCGTCGAAATCGGCGTACCCCATGGCGTCGGTGATGGTGTGGAGGAGTTCCAGCGAGCCGGCGTCGATCACGTAGAGGCGGTTCAGCACGATCGACGACGCGACCAGGCGGGCACCGTTGGGCGTGATGGCGATCCGGCTGAGACTGGCATCCGGCGTGGCCTCGCCGGGGATGTCCAGGTACGGCTGGTTCGCGTAGTTGCCGATCTCGAAGGCGACCACGTCATTGTACTGGGGATCGCAGACGAAGCCCCACCGGCTGTCGGGGGAGAAGACGATGTTGTTGAAGCAGAGGAAGTCGGAGCCCGTCCGGTCGAAGTCGGCGTCCACGACATTAAAGGTGTGCTGGACGGCGAAGGTGGGCTCGTTGAACAGGTCGATGACGCTGATCTGGTCGTCGTCGGTCCGCCCGTTGCAGAGCACGAACGCGCGCTGGCCGTCGGGCGAGACGTACGTCCGGGCGGGGCCGATGCCCACGTTGGCCCAGATCGTCGTGTGGTGCAAATTCCCCAGCGTGGTGGTCACCTTGAACACGTAGATCTGGTTGACGGTGGTCCGGGCATCGCAGACGAACCCGTAAGCGCCGGATGGGCTGAAGGCGATGTTGTTGTAGTACGCGAAGTCGGTGAGGACCGGCGGCGTGTAGGTGGCGGTCTGGAAGTCGGCGAGGCGGATCACGGTCACTGTATCGCTGTCGATGTTCAGCACGCAGGCGTGCAGGCCGTCGGGGGTCAGGTAGATGCCGGCCGGCTCCTGGCCGGTGGCGATGTAGGCGACGATGTTGTCGGTCCAGCGGTAGGGGTCGAAGACGATCACCCGCGAGTTCTGGGGATCGGTGACCAGCCCCAGCAGCCCGTCGGCCGTGAACACGGCGTTGTTGTAAAAGCCGAAATCCTCGTCGCCGGCGACGACTTCACCCATCAGGATCTGGGCCGAAGCCGCGGCGGTGAGGCCGGCGATGAGTATCAGTCCGATCAGGGCGCGTTGACGGTTCATGGTTCTGACCTCCCGGTTGTCCCGACGTCAGGGATAAATCTTGTACAGCATGCGGGGGAAGGCGATGGTTTCCCGGATGTGCTCCAGGCCGCACAGCCAGGCCACGCACCGCTCGATGCCCATCCCGAACCCGCCGTGGGGGCAGGTGCCGTAGCGGCGCAGGTCCAGGTACCACTGGAAGGCCGCCTCGGGCAGTCCGTGCTCGCGGATACGCGCCCGCAGCGTCTCCAGATCCGCCAGGCGCTGGCCGCCGCCGATCACCTCGCCGTAGCCCTCGGGCGCCAGCACGTCGACGCAGAGGGCCTTGCCGGGATCGGCCGGGTCGGGCTCCATGTAGAAGGCCTTGACCGCGGCCGGGTAGCGGTGGACCATCACCGGCCGGTCGAACCCCTCGCTGACCAGCGTCTCGTCGGTGCCGCCGAAGTCGCCGCCGTAGACGAATTCGGTGCCCTTCCCTTCGAGCATCTTGGCGGCATCGTCGTAGGCCAGGCGGGGGAACGGCGTCCGGACGTTCTCCAGTTTGGCGGTGTCGCGCTCCAGCACCTTGAGTTCCTCGCGGCGCGTGTCGAGGACGTAGGCGACGATGTAACTGATGAAGTTCTCGGCCAGCTCCATCACGTCGTCGAGGGTGGCCCAGGCCATCTCCGGCTCGATCATCCAGAACTCCATCAGGTGGCGGCGGGTCTTGGACTTTTCGGCCCGGAAGGTGGGGCCGAAGCAGTACACCTTGCCGAACGCCATGGCCGTCGCCTCGTTGTAGAGCTGGCCGCTCTGGGTGAGGTAGGCCTTGTCGTCGAAGTACTGGGTCTCGAACAGGGTGGTGGTGCCCTCGCAGGCGTTGGGCGTGAAGATGGGGGTGTCCACCAGGGTGAACCCGTTGGTGTCCAGGTAGTCGCGGCAGGCCTTGATGATGGCGTGACGCACCCGCATCACCGCGTGCTGGCGGCGGGAGCGCAGCCAGAGGTGGCGGTTCTCCATGAGGAACGCGGTGCCGTGCTCCTTCTTGGTGATGGGATAATCGGCGACCGCCTGGACCACCTCCAGGCCGGTCACGTCCATCTCGTGACCGCCGGCGGCCCGGGCCTCGGCGCGCACGCGGCCGGTGACGATCACGCTCGACTCCAGGCCGATGGCTTCCGCCTGGGCGAACGCTTCCGGGGCGACGTTGTTCTTGGCCATCACGCACTGCATGATGCCGGTGCCGTCACGCACGATCAGGAACAGGATCTTGCCGCTGGAGCGGCGGTTGTAGAGCCAGCCCTTGAGGGCGACCGTCTGGTCGACGAATCGGGCGGCGGTTTCGATGGTGAACGCGGGCATGCATACCTCCGGCGGGCGCGACAGGTTCTCCCGATGATAATCAAAGACGCGCCAAAAGACAATGACCGATCAGCGCCCGGCGGCGGGAGGGGGCGCGAGGCGGGCCAATTCGGGGTGGACCAGGCGATAGAGCCGCGTGTTGGCCATCACGTGGTCCACGTAGCCGCGGGTCTGGTGGAAATGGATCTCCGGCGGCAGGAACAGGTCGGCGGGCTGGCCGGCCAGGCGCGCCCAGTAGGCCGCCTGACCGAGGCCGGCGTTGTATGCGGCGGCCGCGGCGGCGGGGGACTGGAGGCGGTCCAGCAGCTCGCGCAGGTAGCGGACGCCGAGCCGGATGTTCAGGTTCGGCTGGTACAGGGCGGTGCCGGCGTCGGGCAGCTCGATGGCGCTCCGGGCCGCCACCGCGCGCGCCGTTTCCGGCATGAGCTGCATCAGCCCGCGGGCGGAGACCGCTGAGTGGGCGCGGGGGTTGAACCGGCTCTCCTGGTGGATGATGCTGTAAATGAGGCAGGGGTCGACGCCGGCGTCCCGGTTGGCGGCGCGGACTTCCTCCTGGTAGGGCGCCGGATAGTTCAGGCGGAGCAGCTCCGGGTTGATCATGGCGAACGGCGTGCCCTCGGGATACCGCTCCAGGGCCAGGTGGGACCAGCGGTACGCCTGGTGCGGCACGCCGGCCCGCTCGAACAGGCGGGCCAGCGTCACGGCGCGCCGGGTGGACAGGTCGCGCTCGGTGCCGCCGGTCTGCCGCGCCACGAACGCCAGCGGGGTGCGGCTGTACTCGAGGGCGGCCGGTTCCGCCAGCCCCAGCCGCTGGAAGGTCCGTGCCCGGAACAGCCGCCCCGCGGACGAGTCGGCGGTGGCGGCGGGCGGGGCGGTGGCGTCGGCGGGTAGCGACGGGATGTCCGCCAGCTCGGCGATCACTTCCTGGTACCGGGGCAGTTGCCGGATGCCCTGGCGCCACGCGGCGGCGTCGCCGGTCAGGAAATACAGCCGGCCGCATTCCTCGTAGGCGGCCGGCTGGTCGCCCCGCGCGGCGAGGTCGGCCGCCCGCGTCCGGGCCGCGGCCGCGAGCGCCGTCCGCAGTTCCGGCCGGCCGGCCAGGACGGCTTCCGCCCGCTCCATGGCCATGAACGCGTACTGGCTGTGGCGGTGGTAGAGCTCGGCGGTCCACGTCTCCACCGCCCGCTGCGGGTCGCCGGTGCCCTCGTGGGCGAGGCCGAGGAAGAACCGGGCCTCGAGCCGGTCCGGCAGGTTGCCGGAGGCGGGAGATGGCAGGTGCGGCAGCAGCGCCTCGAGAATGGGAATGGCTTGTTGGGGCATTCCCAACCGCAGGTGGAAGAGCGCCTCCCGGTACTCGAAGCGCCGGCGTTCCCGGCCGCTGATCTCGGTGGCGGCCCGCTGCAGCCAGCCCAGCGGCGCCGCGCTCGGCCCCGTGAGGCGGGTGACGTTGTAGAGGGCGGCGAAGATGTCCGACCGCGTGTCGTCGTTGTCCGCCAGCTCCAGCGCGCCGGCGTACACCGGCAGGGCTTCGGCCTCCCGGCCGGCCAGCAGCAGCGTCCGGCCCAGGGCGAGCCGACTCTGGACGCGGAGCTTGTCGTCGTCGGCGCGACTCGCCTCTTCATAGAGCCGGGCGGCGGCGGGGTAATCCCCCTGGAGGAAGCGGCAGCGACCCACCCAGTAGGTGTAGAGCGACAGCTTGGCCGACCGGGGGAAGCGTTGACGAAGCGCCTCGGCCAGCGGGAGCGCCCGCCGGGCCTCGCGGTTCTGCACCAGCACCGCCGTCAGCCGGGCCAGGCGGTCCTCCGACTGGCTGACGCGGGCCATGAGCGGTTCGCTGTCCAGCAAGCCCAGCGCCGCGGCCGCCTCGGTGCGCGCCCGGCCCGACGCCAGCGCCGGCCAGAACAGTCCCCAGGCGGCGTCCCACTGCTTGAGCCGGACGTGGATGCCGGCAGCGGCCAGTCGGGCCTCGTGGCGGCGGGATTTGTACTTGTGGGCGCAGTTCCGGAACGTCTGCAGGGCCAGGTTGAGCTTGCCGCTGTCGCGGTAGCTTGCCGCCAGCAGGAAGTGGGCGTCCGGGGTGTAGGGGCTCTTCGGATGGCGCTTGACCAGCTCGTACCAGTTCTTGCGGGCCGCGACGGGCGTCCCCGCCGCGTCCTGCAGGCGGGCCTGCTGCATCAGCATGTAGTCGGCGAAGAGGGGATCGCGGGGGATCCAGGCGCCGTAGAGGGCGATCGCCTCCGCGCGCTGGCCCGCCGCATCGTGCAGCCAGGCCTGCAGCAGGTACAGCCGGTCGCGGCGGAAAGTCGCCGGATCGGACTGGTGCAAGGTCGTCACCTCGGCCAGCGCCTCCGGCCAGCGGCCGGCCTGGACGTGCGTCTCCACTTCGGGAATCCCGATGGACGCCCGGAGCGGCGGCGCCCCCACGCCCGCGACCAGGGTGAGGAACAGCAAACAGTACAACAACAGGCGGACGTTCGATGTTTTCATGATTGATTGATCAACCGATCCGGGCCTGGAGCCAGCCGCCCGGATCAACCGCTTATTGTAATGGAAACGGCGGTTTCGCCCAACCCTTTTTGCGCGGACTGCTGCTGCCTGCGGTCGTGCGACCGATGGAATCGATGGACGGCTGAAGTCGGTGAATGGGTGAAGAGGTGAGCAGGTTGATTGGTGAATGGGTGGATTGGTGATGGGTACCAGGATCTGGGTTCTGTAATCCAAGACCCAGGGCCCAGAACCCAGGTCCCAGGTCCCAATTCCGATGTCCGATTTCCGAAGTCCGCATTACGGGAACGAGCCTCTAGCCTCTAGCCTCGAGCCTCTAGCCTCTAGCCTCGAGCCTCTAGCCTCGATTCGGATGTGCCTTGACATTGCGCCGACCCGCATTTATCTTCGCGGGGATGACCGTGCAATCCGTGTTGCGGAGTTCCCGTCCCGCATGAACAAGCCCACGCCCCACTCCAAGCGGCTGCCGGCGGCGGTGGTGGCGCTCGGGCTGGTGAGCTTCTTCACCGACCTGTCCAGCGAGATGATCTACCCGCTGCTGCCGCTGTTCCTGGCCACGACCATGGGCGCGGGCGCGTGGGTGATCGGGCTCATCGAGGGGGTGGCCGAGTCCACCGCCGCGGCGCTCAAGCTGGTGTCGGGCATCTTCGCCGACCGGGTGCGGCGGCGCAAGCCCATGCTCCTCGCCGGCTACGGGCTGTCCGCGGTGGCCCGCCCCCTCATCGGCCTGGCCGGCGCCTGGCCGGCGGTGCTGGCGCTGCGGTTCGCCGACCGGGTGGGGAAGGGCGTCCGCACCTCGCCCCGCGACGCGCTCATCGCCGACGTGACCGCCCCGGAGATCCGCGGCGCCGCCTTCGGCTTCCACCGCGCCATGGACCACGCCGGCGCCGTCGTGGGCCCGCTCGCAGCCGCGGCGCTGCTGGTGGGCGCCGGACTCGATCTCGGACAGGTGTTCCTCCTGGCGGCGATCCCCGGCGTGGCGGTGCTCGTGACCCTGGTGGCGGGGGTCCGGGAGCCGGCGCGGGGCACGCCGCCGGCGCCGCCGCGCTGGGACGCGCGCCGGGACTGGCAGGGGCTCGGACGCCCCTTCCACCGGTACCTGCTGGCCATGCTGGTGTTCACGCTGGGCAACTCGGCCGACGCCTTCCTCCTGCTCCGGCTGGCGCAGTCGGGCGTGCCCGAGGCGTGGGTGGCGGTGCTCTGGTCGCTCCACCATGTGGTCAAGATGGCCGCTACCTACGTCGGCGGGCGCCTGTCCGACCGGCTGGGGCGGCGGCCCATGGTGCTGGCGGGCTGGGCCGTCTACGCGGCGGTCTACCTGGTCTTCGCCGCCGGACCGACGATGCCCGGACTCATCGCCGCGTTCATGGTCTATGGCATCTATTTCGGCCTGACGGAGCCGGTGGAGAAGGCGTGGGTCGCCGACCTGGCCCCGGCGGCGCTGCGCGGCTCGGCTTTCGGCTGTTACCATGCCGTGGTCGGACTGGGCGCGCTGCCGGCCAGCCTCGTCTTTGGCCTGGTCTGGCAGCTCTGGGGCGCTCCGGCCGCGTTCGGCTTGGGCGCCGCCCTGGCCGCGGCGGCGGCCGCCCTGCTCCTGCGCGTGAGCGCCGACGGGGCGATCGCGGCCGATGGGCGGAACAAGACACCGAAATCCACGTACAATCCACCCAAGGAGTAGCGGAATGACGGAAATCCCCGGGACCACCGAGAAGAAGAGCCCCTGGCGCGAGATCGTGGAACCGTTCGTGAACCTGGTGCGGGCGCCGATGGCTCTCTGGGCGGCCAATCTGAGCTACTGCCTCGAGGGGCTGGCCTACTTCGGGACGCTGGCTTTGCTGGCGATCTACTACAACGACTTTCTCGGCTTCGACGACCACGCCGCCGACTGGATGGTGGGCGTGCTCACGGGCGGCATCACCCTGGGCATGCTGTTCCTCGGCAGCATCCCCGACCGCTGGGGCGTCCGCCGCGCGCTGGTGGCGGCGATGGCGTTCGTCCTGGCCGGCCGGGCGCTGCTCGCGGCCGGGCCCACGTTCCTGCCGTGGTTCGGCGGCGCGACGTCGCCGCTGTTCCTGGTGTCGCTGGCGGGGATCCTGTGCGTGGTGGTGGGCTGGGGGATGTACCAGCCGGCGATCTTCTCCGCCGTCAAGCACTTCACGAACGAGAAGACCGCGGCGATGGGCTTCGCCATGCTGTACGCGGTGAATAACCTGGGCGGCTTTCTCCCCGGGCTGCTGTCGCCCCGGGTGCGCGCCGCCACCAACGCGTTCTTCCAGGCCCACGCGCCCACCGCCGGCCCCGGGCCTCGCGGCGAGATCCATTACGGCATCCTCGGCGTGTACTGGGTGTACGTGGCCCTGACCGTGGTGGGCCTGTTGGTGGTGGCGTTCCTGCTGAACCGGCGCGCGGTGGAGCGGGCCCGCCGGATCCTGGCCGGCGAGGCGGCCGCCGGCGCGCCCCCGGCGGCGGAGGGGACCGGCCGGCCGCGGCGTACGCTGGGCGAGTACCTGCGCCAGCATCCGCTGCGGGACGGCAAGTTCACCTTCTTCGTCTTCGTCCTGATCCCGGTGCAGACGCTGTTCGCCCACAACTGGCTGACCCTGCCCCAGTACGTGGACCGCTGCTTCGGCCAGGGCGTCCGGGACAACATGGAGTTCTTCGTCAATTTCAGTCCGCTGCTCATCTTCGTGCTGACGCCGCTCGTGGCCGCGTTCACCACGAAGGTGCCGGTGTACCGCATGATGATGCTGGGCACGCTGGTGATGGCCGCCCCCGCGTTCCTGCTGTCGCTCGGCACCAACGTCTACCTTCTGGTCGCGTACATCGTGATCATGTCGGTGGGCGAGGCGATGTGGTCGCCCCGCTTCCTGCAGTTCATCACCCAGATCGCGCCCGCGGGGCGCACCGGCGAGTACGTGGGCGTGGGGCAGTTCCCCTGGTTCCTGACCAAGATCCTCACCAGCTTGTACGCCGGCTTCTTCCTGACCCGCTTCGTGCCCATCGACGGATTGCGCCATCCCCAGACCATGTGGCTGGTGTACGGCGGCGTCGCCATGATCACGCCGGTGGCGCTGTTCCTGGCCCGCCGGCGGGTCAGCGGCAAGCTGGAGGAGAAGGGTTGAAGCGACGGACGCGGCGGCGGCGCGGGCACCCGGCCGCCGGCGCGCGTTGAGATACGTGGAACGATATCCGCGGCGCCAGTCCGGGCCCGCGATCCTTATTCCGACTGAGGAGGCGACATGCGCAACGTGACCATCCGCATCCTGCTGACGGCGATCCTGGCGGCCGCCGGCATCCTGGGCGTGCTGGCGGCGGATCCGCCGGCGATTCAGTATCCCAAGACGGCCACGGTGGACCAGACGGACGACTACCACGGCACCAAGGTGGCCGATCCGTACCGCTGGCTCGAGGACGACAAGGCCCCGGCCGTGGCCGCCTGGGTGCAGGAGCAGAACGCCCTCACCTTCGGCTACCTGGGCAAGATCCCGTACCGCGACGCCATCCGCAAGCGGCTGGAGACGCTGATGAACTACCCCCGCTACAGCGCGCCGTTCCGCGCCGGGGACTACTATTTCTTCTCAAAGAACGACGGCCTCCAGAACCAGAGCGTGACCTATTACCAGAAGGGCCTGACCGGCGAGCCCAAGGTCTTCCTCGACCCCAATGCGCTCTCGAAGGACGGCACCACGCGGGCCGGCCTGGCCGGTTTCTCCGAGGACGACCGCTACGTCGTGGTCCGCTACTCGGCGGCCGGCTCCGACTGGGGCGAGCTGAAGGTCATGGGCGTGGCCAGCCGCCGCGAGCTGTCGGACCACCTGAAGTGGGTCAAGTTCTCCGGCGCGGCCTGGCGCGGCAACGGCTTCTACTACAGCCGCTACGACGCCCCCAAGCCGGGCGAGGAGCTCACCGCCCGGAACGAAAACCAGAAGATCTACTTCCACAAGCTGGGCGACCCGCAGGCGAAGGACCGCCTCGTGTTCGAGGACCCCGAGCATCCGCTGCGCTACCACGGCGCCGGCGTGACCGAGGACGGGCGCTTCCTGATCATCTCCAGCTCCGAGGGGACTCACGGCAACGAGGTGCGCGTCCGCGACCTGAAGCGCAAGGGCAGCCAGTTCCAGGTGCTCTGCCCGGGCTTCCGGTACAACTACTCGATCATCGACAACGTGGGCGAGCGCTTCCTCGTCCACACGGACCACGGCGCGCCCAACTACCGGGTGGTCCTGGTCGACCCGCGCCGGCCCGAGCCGGAGAACTGGCAGACCGTCGTCGCCGAGAAGAAGGACGTGCTGCGCGGCGCCTCGACCGCCGGCGGCAAGTTGTTCTGCACCTACCTCGTGGACGTGAGCACCCGCGTCTACCAGCACGCCCTGGACGGCCGGCTGGAAAAGGAGATCGAGCTCCCCGGTCTGGGATCGGCGGGCGGCTTCTACGGCAAGCTGAAGGACACGGTGCTGTTCTACACCTTCACCAACTTCACCTATCCGCCGGTGATCTTCAAGTACGACCTGAAGACGGGCCGCAGCGAGCTGTTCCGTCGCACCGAGCTCCCCTTCGACCCGGCCGGCTTCGAGGCCAAGCAGGTGTTTTACCCCTCGAAGGACGGCACGAAGATTCCCATGTTCATCGTGCACAAGAAGGGCCTGGCGCTCTCCGGCGACAACCCCACCTACCTGTACGCCTACGGCGGCTTCAACGCCAGCATGACCCCGTCGTTCAGCGCCACGATGATGCTCTGGCTGGAAAGCGGCGGCGTCTACGCCATGGCCAACCTGCGGGGCGGCGGCGAGTACGGCGAGAGCTGGCACCAGGCCGGCATGCGCGAAAAGAAGCAGAACGTGTTCGACGACTTCATCGCCGCGGCCGAGTACCTGATCCGCGAAAAATACACCTCGTCGGAGCGGCTGGCCATCGCCGGCGGCTCCAACGGCGGGCTGCTCGTGGGCGCTTGCATGACCCAGCGCCCCGAGCTTTACCAGGTCGCCCTGCCGGCGGTGGGCGTCATGGACATGCTCCGCTTCCACAAGTTCACGGTTGGGTGGGGCTGGACCGTGGAGTACGGCACCAGCGACGACCCGGCCCAGTTCCGGTACCTGAAGGCGTACTCGCCGCTCCACAACCTGAAGCCGGGCGTGCGCTACCCGGCCACCCTGGTCACCACCGCCGACCACGACGACCGCGTGGTGCCGGCCCACTCGTTCAAGTTCATCGCCACGCTCCAGGAGTGCCAGGCCGGCCCGGACCCGGTGCTCATCCGCGTCGAGACGCGCTCGGGCCACGGCGCCTCCTCCCTCACCAAGGGCCTCGACCTCCAGGCGGACATGTGGGCGTTCACGTTCTGGAACATGGGGGTGAAACCGAAGGTTGGGAAATAGGTAGTGCAGGCATCTTGCCTGCCTGTGGCGCAGGCGTCTCGCCTGCGGAAGTGAACCGTGAACAGTAAACGGTGAACAGTGAGGAGAGTCGGTAGCGCAGGCGTCTCGCCTGCGGAAGTGAACCGTGAACAGTGAACAGTAAACAGTGAGGAGATAGGAGTTGGGAGATAGGAGTTGGAATGCTCCCGATTTCCAGACACTCGAAATGATTGGCCCGCCGCCGGCGGAACGTGCTGCTGGTTGTATTTAAATGAATCGGTGAATCGGGCAGAGGGCTCCGATCGGACTCTCTGCCCGATCTTTTTCTCGCGACTGCAAACCTGGACCCTGCAAATCTCGAATAATCGATAGCGCCGGCCTCCCGCCTTCGAGACGGGCGTTTGATACCATTCGCTCGAGCGGACGGCCCTGACGGCCCGCCGCTCAGCTCAGCCGTTGGAGAAGCTGATTTGAACCACCAGAGTGAAGGGAGGGTAACACCATGAAGCTCGGTACCAGGTGCATGCCAATCATCGTGGCTTTCTTCCTCGGAATTGGAGGATCTGCGGCTGTAGCCCAGATGGTGACTTACAACGGCGGCGTCGCGCATACGGGCTACTACGACGAGCCGCCGCTGCATGAACTGAAAGGGTTGAAATGGAAATACGACACCGGCGCCGACCTGGTCACGTCGCCGCTGCTGGCCTATGGCGGCTGTCTGTTTTTTGGGGATGGAGCCGGGTGGTTTCACGCCGTCGATATTCAATCAGGAAAAGAGAAGTGGCGATTCAATGCCGGTCAGACTGTCGCCGGCTGCCCCACCGTCTTCAACGACAAGGCCTATTGGGGCTGCGGAGCGGGCATTCTCTATTTGCTGGATCCGCGTTCGGGCAAGGAACTCCGCCGATTTCAGACCGATGGTCGCCTCGAGAACCGAGATGGGGCGATTTGTTTCCCGCCGCTGGTTCATGACGGGATGGTTTTCTTTACCAGTCATGACCACAGTCTCTATGCGTTGGATGTCGACTCCCTCGAGCTCAAGTTCAAGCTCAAGACCGAGAACTCCATGTGCTGCAGCCCCTCCCGGTGCGGCAATGTCATCTATCTGGCCAACGCGAGCGGATACGTCTCTGCGATTGACGTGAGCGCGCGTGCCGTGATCTGGCGATTCAAAGCCGCGAAGAATGTCTATCATGCGCCGGCCATAGCCGACGGGATTGCGTATTTCTGCAGCCAGGACCACTTCGCGTACGCGGTGGACGCAACCACCGGCAAGGAGATATGGAAATTTGAGGCCGACGGCGGCATCAGCAAGGAGCCCGCGATTCACAACGGGTGTGTGTATTTCACCACCCTCTTCAGCCACCTCTACGCGCTGGACGCAAAGAGCGGCCGATTGATCTGGGACGTCCGGAAGGAGGGTAAAGCGTATTCCAAAGCGATCGTCGCCGGCGATGTGGTCTACTGGGGCGGGGGCGATCATCATCTCTATGCGCTCAGCGCTTCGAGCGGCAAGATGCTGTGGCGGTTTGAGGCTGATGCGGCGGTCAATTACCCGAGTTGTCATGGCGGCATGGTGTTTTTTGGAAGCGGTGGCAGCGTCTATGCCCTGGAATAATGGTGGTGACGGCGAGCACCGAGCTACCAAGAACGGTGAACGGTGAACGGTGAACAGTAAACCGTGAACAGTAAACAGTGAACAGTGAACAGTGAGGAGAGTCGGTAGTGCAGGCATCTTGCCTGCCCGTGGCGCAGGCGTCTCGCCTGCGGAAGTGAACCGTGAACAGTAAACCGTGAACAGTGAGGAAAATCGGTGAATCGGTGAGACGGGAGACGGGAGACGGGAGACGGGAAACGGGAGACGGGAAACGGGAGACGGGAAACGGGAGACGTCAAAAGCAAAACGTTAGACGTTTGACGTTAGACGATGATCGGTGAGATGCAAGACGGGAGATGGTTGAAAGCAAACCCCGAGCCCCGACGTCCGACGTCCGATGTCCGATGTCCGAAGTCCGACGTCCGAAGTCCGACGTCCGACGTCCGACGTCCCCATGGCGGGAACGAGCCTCTAGCCTCGAGTCTCGAGCCTCGATGCCGGGCACGATCGCCCGGCGGGCACGGTGGAGGTACCGCGACCGGGAGGGAGCGGCGCGAAAGTCCTCTCCGCGAAATCCGCGGAGCCCGCGACACCATTCCATCGTGGACACGGAGGACACGGAGAGTGTTGATGGTTGATAGTTGCTGGTTGATGGTTCGTTAACGTAATTTGTTCTCGCATTCGGAATCGGAATCGGTATCGGAATCGGAATCGTGATCAGGGCTCGCGGTTCGAGGCTCGTTCCCGTAATGCTTCGCCGTAGGCCGCGCCCAGTAGGCCGCGCCCGCCGGGCGCGGCCCGCCCCCTCGTCACAGCTTCGCAGTAGGCCGCGCTCGCCGAGCGCGGCCCGCCCCCTCGGCACGCTTGATCGGTTCGCCCACTGAGAAATTCGTCCACAGGTTCGAGTCGCAGCGCGGCGAGGACCAATCGAAATCCCCCTCACATCCTGCCGAGTTTCACGGCGCCCGTCCGGCGGACGGGCGCTACTGCGTCGCGGCTGGCGCTACTTGGCCGAAGCAGGCCGCAGTAGGCCGCGCCCAGTAGGCCGCGCTCGCCGAGCGCGGCCCGTTCTCTTGGCAAGATTGAGTGGTTCGTCCACAGGTTCGAGTCGCAGCGCGGCGAGGACCAATCGAAATCCCCCCACTTCCTGCCGAGTTTCACGGCGCCTGTCCGGCGTGGAAGTACCTCGCGGCCTGGCGGCCGCGAGTTCCCTCTGCACGACCGCGGTGATGCGGCGTTGGTCTGGAGTGCGCAGACACGTCTGCGCTCTGGATTCCCGCGGAGCGGGCCCCGCGAAACCGGGGGGCGCGCGGCCTACTGCGGTCAAGTGGCGCCTGTCGCAGCGCAGTAGCGCCCGTCCGCCGGACGGGCGCCGTGGAACTCGGCAGGATCGAGAGGAATTCCGATCTGCCCTCGCGGCAACTCACTTCGAACATGAGGAGAAACCGCTCAAGCGTGCCGAAAGAACGGGCCGCGCTCGGCGAGCGCGGCCTACTGCGGTCGAGTAGCGCCTGTCGCGGCGCAGTAGCGCCCGTCCGCCGGACGGGCGCCGTGAAACTCGGCAGGAAGTGGCGGGATTCTGATCCACTCTCGCCGCGATTCTGTACGAATTATTGGGCGAATCGTTCAACCGTGCCGAGAGAACGGGCCGCGCCCGGCGGGCGCGGCCTACTGCCGTCCGATGTCCGCATGGGGAGAACGAGCCTCGAGTCTCGAGCCTCGATGACGATCACGATTACGAATTACGATTACGAGCACGATAAACCTAAAACTCTTATCTCCTGTCTCCTATCTCCTATCTCCTATCTCCTATCTCCTATCTCCTATCTCCTATCTCTTTCCCACCTACCGGCACTCCGCGGCGCCGGCGTAGGCGAACTTGATGCCGTTGAACAGGATGACGCCGCTCTCGCCGGTCACCCGGTAGTTGTACTCGTCGGTGCTGCCGTCCTGCCACTGCAGGATGATGACGCCCGCGCGCCGGTCGCCGCGGATGGTGAAGCGGGCCCGGTTGCTCGACTGGCTGGCGGTGCCCCACGAGCCGGTGCCGTAGGCGCCCGATTCCGTCGAGCTGGAAAACGTGCCGTCGGGGCAGAACATGATCTGCCGCTCGGTGCCGGAGCCGCCCGACAGGGTGGAGCCGCCGCTGTAAGAATAGTACTTGCCGGCGATCCATTGGACCAGTGACGCGTCACCGCCGCCGGCGCCGGCGGCGCCCGCGGCGCGGGGGATGAACCGCACGCTGCCGGCCAGTTCCCGAACGAAGCCGGCGTAGGCGGCCGAGTAGGCGGCCGCGGTGGTGGCGGCGATGAGAGTCACCCCGCCGCCCTGCGGCGAGAGCACCGCCGCGGCATAGGCGCGGGCCGACTGGCCCTGAATGAATCCGCTGAACTCGGCGCCGATGGCATTGCCGCTCAGGGGCTGGAAGGGGCCGGCGGGCAGGAGCTGGATGCCCTGCTGCTCGTCCACGAACCCTTCGCCGGCGGCGGCCTGGACCTCGGCCTGGCTGCGGAACTGGTGGGGCAGCATCACGATGAATCCGGCGTGGGTGTTGGAACCCATCAGGTAGCCGCCTCCCTGTTTCTGGGTCATCCAGCCGGAGGGCGGGGCGAAGGATACGCCGAGTTCCGGGTCGGTGACCCGGCGGGCGTCTGAAGCCGCCGGGGGCGGCGGGGCGACGGGCGCCGGGGGCGGGGACGGCGCGCGGGCGCCGGGTACCTTGGGTACGGGCACGCTGGGGACGGGCGCGCGCGGCGCCGCGTGGCCGGGCGGCGGCGGCGGCGCGGGGGGCGCGGCCGCTCCGCGCACGCGATTGAGCGTGAGCTGGCGCATCTTGTCGTAGTCGGGGGCGTTGGTGCCCGGCGTCGCTTCGATGAGCGCCAGCAGCAGGGTGTCGCCCTGCAGGTGGGCCTCGAAATAGACCGCGCCGTCGGGTCCGGAACAGGCGCCCACGGCCACCTCCTCGCCGGGTTCCACCATCCCCTCCACCGTGTACTGCATGCCGGTGGTGCTGCGGAGCGTGCCGGTGATGGCGCCCGCAGCGTCCTGCTGCAGCACCAGGGTGATGGTGACGGAGTCGTGGCGCAGCTCGTAGGTGCCGGTGTAGACGACACCCCAGGCGGCCGCGGACATCATGGCCAACAGGATGACACATGCCAGGTGACGCCTCATAGCCTCTCCTTTGCGGCGGTGCCCGTCGCCGCCTGCCATGAATACACAACCGGCCAGCCGCAGTGCGGCCGGCGGTGATGCGCTCTCGACCGCCCCGAGCGGGGCGACATGGAGGACAATACTGGATCTATTGTATCACTATCGGCGGCGGCGGGGACGGCGCCGGTCGGCGCCGCCCTCGCGGGACGGCTCGCCCGCTTCGCGGCGGCGGGGGGCCGGGCGGGGTTTGGGCAATTCGTCCGGCGGCGGGGCCAGCGGCGCGTGGAGCGCCGCCTGGTAGGCGTCGTCGAGCACCATCGCCAGCAGCGTCAGCTCGTCCTCGCCCTCGGCCAGGCTGCGGGCCAGCGGCAGGAAGCGGCGCATCCGTTCCACCTGCAGCTTGTCGCGCTGGCGCAACCGGCCCTCGAGCAGCGCGGTGAGGCGCTGGGCCACGAGCTGTTCCACGTCTTCGGCGTCCGGCAGCGGACGCGTCTCGATGGGGATCTTGAATTTCTTCGCCAGGCGCACCAGCTCGAGTCCCTCCATGGGGGAAACCAGCGAGATGGCGGTGCCGGTGCCGCCGGCCCGGCCGGTGCGGCCGGTGCGGTGGATGTACGCCTCGGGGTCCTCGGGCACCTCGTAGTTGAACACGTGGGACAGGTGCAGGATGTCGATCCCCCGCCCCGCCAGGTCGGTGGAGACGAGGAACCGGAGCTTGCGGTCCCGCAGGCGCTGGAGCACCTGGTCCCGCGCCGCCTGGCCGAGGTCGGCGGAGAGCTGGTCGGCGTCGTAGCCGAAGCGCTGGAGCACCGTGGCCACGTAGTTCACGCGCATCTTGGTGTTGCAGAAGATGATGCCGGCTTCGGGATTCTCGAACTCGATGATCCGGATGAGCGCCCGGTCCTTGTCCATGGCCGGGACTTCGTAGCAGATGTGGGTGGTCTCCTCGACATGGATGATGTCGGTGCTCAGGCTCAGGAATCCGGGGTGGTTCAGAAACTGGTCGGCCAGCTTGCGCACCATGGGCGGGTAGGTGGCCGAGAACATGAAGCCGGTGCGCCGGGGCGGCAGGTAGGCGTGGACGGCCACCATGTCGGGGTAGAAGCCCATGGAGAGCATCCGGTCGGCTTCATCGAACACCAGGAACTGCAGCCGGTTCAGCTTCAGCGTGCCGCGGAGCAGGTGGTCCAGGATCCGGCCGGGGGTGCCCACCACGATGTGGGCGCCCTGGCGCAGCCCGTCAAGCTGCGGCCCGTAGCCGACACCGCCGTACACCGACAGGGGCCGCACGCCGGTTCCGGCGCTGAGCTTCTCGACGTCGTGGAAGACCTGCTGGGCCAGCTCCCGCGTGGGCACCAGCACCAGGGCCTGGCAGACGGCCTCGTCCGGCTTGATGCGGGCCAGGATGGGGAGCACAAAGGCGGCGGTCTTGCCGGAGCCGGTCTTCGACTGGACCATGACGTCCCGGCCGGCCATCACATAGGGGATCGCCCGGGACTGGACCGGCGTCAGGATGGTCCAGCCCATCCGGGCCACCGCGTCGCGCTGGGCGGGGGGCAGGTCGTCGGCGGTGATGGCGGGCAGGGGGTTGTCCGGTTCCACCAGGTGGAAACCGGGTTCGGCGGATTCATCGGCCGGATCGGCTTCAACCGGTGCGGCCGGGGGAGCGGCCGGCGGCGCGGCGTCGCCGGCGCCGACGGGGCCGAAGGCGCGGTCATTGTCGGGGGTCTCGGCGGGCGGGAGATCGGGACGGTCGTCGGACTGGGCCATGAAAGATACCTCAATGCGTTGAATTGGAGCGTCGGGCGTCCGGGGATCGTCCGCGCGGCGAAAGTCCATTATAAACCGAAACGGTGAATCGGTGAATCGGTGAATGGGTGAATCGGTGAATCGGCCGGGCGAACCGGAGGGGGGAAATTCACCACGAAGGCACGAAGGACACCAAGGAAGAGTTAAGAGTTGAGAGTTGAGCGTTGAGGGTTGGGAGCGAGTCCCGAGCCCCGATCCCCAAACCCCGAGCCCCGAACCCCGAGCCCCGAACCCCGAGTCCCGAACCCCGAACCCCGAGCCCCGAACCCTGACCCGAAGTCCGATATGCGAAGTCCGATTCACCGCCGAGGCGCGGAGCAAGACAATTCATCCGCGCGCCATAAACATTGAGTGATCTCTGCGCCTCAGCGTCTCCGCGGTGAATGAATCAGCGGCACGATCACTTCTGCCACAGGTAGCTGAGCTTGAGGAAGAGGCCGCGCTGGGTGGTGGTCCACGGTCCGTCGCCGGGCAGCCAGCGTTCGGTGTCCCATTCCTGGCGCTGGATCAGCGAGCCGTAGCCGACAAACATGACCGTCCCGGGGATGTAGGTGTAGGAGACCAGGAAGTCCGTGAGCACCCGCTGGCGGTAGCTGTCGTAGCGGATCGTGGCGCGGACGAACCACGACTTGTTGAACTGGTAGGTGGTGCGCCAGTTGGCCACGGCGGCGGTGTACAGGTTGCCGCCGTCGGGGTGGTCCATGGAGTTGCGCCGGACGTCCATGGTCAGGTTCAGCTTGGTGTCGGGTTGGACGGTGACGTTGCCGCCGACGCTCAGGTAGTTCCCCAGCACGGGCGCGGCGAGGTCGTAGTAGGTGTCGCGGCCGGTGTTGAAGTTGAAGCCGAAGCGGAACCAGTTGGTCGCCTGCAGGCTGCTCTGGACCCGGAAGATCCCGGGGTGGAACAACCGGCCCGCCCAGGCCTCCTGGCAATGGACGTAGTCTATCCGCAGGGAGCCCTGGCGGACGAAGTTCATCCGGAGCGCGGCGAGCGCCAGGTAGTCGTCCATCCCGGTGACGGTGTCGTGGAGCGCGAGAGCGTAGACGAACGGGTTCACGCTCTTGATCCAGGCCCAGCGGTCCGACTTCGGCTGGTAGACGGGGCCGAAGTAGCCGATGACCCGGTTGAAGCCGGTGCGCTGGTAGAAGGCGGTGTCCATCCGGAAACCCGGGTCGTAGTGTTCCAGCGCAGTCAAGATTCCGAGCGACGGCGTGCTGTACTCGTACGACAGGATGGCGGCGGCGCCGTCAGCGGCCGACGCGCCGTCGGCCCGGGTCCGGCTGTATAGGGCGAAGCCGCTGAACTGGTGGCGGTCGCCGAGACGGTACTGGAAGTCGGCGCCGGCGACGCGGTTGGACTCGCCTGCGAACGTGCGGCTGGTGACGATGCCGCCGATGTAGTTGTCGCCGCTCAGGGTGTAGTTGGCCCGGCCGATGACATAGCCGGCGCGTTCCCCCAGGTAGGGATTGAACTCGCCGTCGATCTCGCGCCCCGGCCACTCGTCCCCGGCGGCGAGGAAGCCGAAGGCCACCCGGCCCTGGTTGCCGGTGGTCTTGACGCCCCACAGCGGATCCACGATGGTGCGGGTGTGGACGGCGGTGCTCATGTTGAAGTCGCCGTTGGTGGCGGCCAGGCTGAAGATGCCCATGTTCTCCATGAAGAAGGGGCGCTTCTCGCTGTAGAAAATGGGGAAGCGCTGGTTCACCTCCACCTGGAAGGCGTCGCTTTCCACCTGGCTGAAGTCGGGATTGACGGTGGCTTCGGCGGTGATCGAGGAGGTGAGGCCGTACTTGACGCCCACGCCGAAATCGGGCGTGTCGTCCGCCGGCGCCCATTCCTCTGGGGACTGCCGAACCTGGTCGCGGCTGTAGGTGAAGCTGGGCAGGACCTCCAGGACCAGCGGCCGCTCCAGGTTCTCGAAGCGCACGGGGGTGTGGGAGTTGAGCAAACCGGCGCCCGGCGGCAGGTCCGGCCAGGAGCCGCTCTGCCCCAGCCGGCTGATCCGCCGCCAGAACAGCACGGCCATGGTCACGTCGGGGCCGCACTGGAACCGGATGCTCTTCCAGGGGATCCGGACTTCCACGGTGTAGCCGTCGGCGACGATGCGGCCGGCGCTGTCCCAGACCCAGTCCGGCGCCGAGTTCTCCCCCTGGCCGGCGGTGTTCAGGAGGTCGCCCTGGATCCCGCTCGGGTTGATGAAAAACTCGTAGCCGTTCTGGCGGCTGTTGAAAGTATCGATGGAGAAGCCCACCCAGTCGTCGTTGAACATGCCGTCCCGGCGGGTGACGCTGGTCTTGATCTGGCCGGGCTCCGTATCGTGGCAGTGGAAGGCGGCGTAGAGGTACTTCTGGTCGTAGGCCAGCCAGGCGTCGGTGACCTGGGGCAGTTCCGCCCCGTAGGCGGGATTGTAGGTGACGAACCGCCCGCTCGCTAGCGGCGCGCCCTGCCAGACCGCGTCGTCGAGCACGCCGTCGATGACGGGGGCGACGGTCGCTTTCACGACCTGTGGCGGTTCGGTCGCGGCGGCCCGCAGGCGGGCTGTCGCCGGGATGATGAGCATGAGCTGCAGGAGCAGCAGCAGCGTGGCGTTCATCGCTCTGGCACGGCATCGGATGAGGTGTCTGTTCACGGTCTGTCCCCGCCAGTCAGCGTTTCCGTCGGCGCTGGGTGCAACGTCGTCAGCGCGTGAATGCTGGTTTATACGCAGCCGGGATTGAAAACGTTCGACGAAGCGGTGATGGCGTGACGAAGCGGACTGCGGCCGTTACCGGCGGGCGGTGGCGTCGAGGTGTCGGACCGACGGGGCGGCCGGAGTTACTTGTGCTGGTCCAGGTAGCGCTGCATCTCGGCGGCGGCGGCCTTGAGCTGGGCCAGGGTGTGGAGGCGCTCGAAGGAGGCGCAGCAGTACTCCTCGCCCTTGCGTGGGCCGTCCTTGATGATGCAGTACACCTTGTGGGCGCTGAAGTACTGGTCGCCGCGCTTTTCGGCGCTGGCGAGAATTTCCACCCGGCTGCCGCTGTGGAACGTCCTCAGGTAGACCGGGTAGATGGAGTTATAGGTTCCCACGATATCGTCGGGAGCCGGCTGGGCCGCCTGCTTGTCCGCCGGGGTGGTGAGGTCGCTTGTCCCGGTGGCCCGGGCGCGCCGGATGATCTCGGCGATGACCTTGTCGCCGGTTTCCGGCCCGTACGCGCTTTTCCGGCCGGGGTTGACGGTGAAAGCCGTATAATTGTATTTCCGCATCGTCTCGATCCAGGCCTTCAACGGCAGACCGTTCCAGACGCTCCCCTTGAAGTTGGCGAAGTGGCCGTCCGTGCCCCCCTGGGCCCACAGGTCGAAGGTGTACGGCACGCCGTCGATCACCACCACCGGGCAGACGTGGTCCAGGTTCACGTCGAAGAGCCAGCCTTTCTGGATCCGCCGGAACCCTTCCTTGGACGCCATCACGGTGCAGAGCTGGTCGTCCTTGAAGCCGGCGCCGGACAGCGCGTCGTTGACCACCGTGGCCAGGTCCTGGCACGTCCCCAGCGACTGATCGCCGTGCTTGGCGGCGGACCAGATCCGGCCGAAGTAGGAATAGTTGGGGTCGATGCCGCGGCGCTTGAGCTCCTGGCCCAGGCGGATGGTCATATACTGCGCCCGCGCCAACGGCTCATCCGGGGCGTACTTCGCCTCGCGGATGCCCCACTCGCGCCAATTGAAATATTCATCCTCCGCCAGCAGGGGCATGGAGAGGATGACGACGGTTACAAGCAGCAGGGACAGGCTGTGCTTCATGGGACCTCCGGTGTCGCGGACGAATGCCGGTTTACGGGGACCCGGACGCTTCCATTATACCGCCGCGGCGCCGCCGGCGGAAACTGACCGGGGTATGCGGATCAGGGGATCGGCTGCAGGCCGGCGGCTCAGCCGAGGAGGTACTTCCGGATGCGGCTCAGGATGCTGCCTTTGGCTTCGGACTTGCCGTCGTCCATGTCCGCGTCCGCCGTGGCGCGCAGCCGTTCCTCGACCATCCGTTCGATCTTGGCGATGAAATTCACATTTCGCTTCAGAATGACGTCGAAGCCGTCCTTCTGGATGGAGAGCACCTGCAGCGGACCGGCGGCGATGACGGTGGCTCCGCGCGGCTCGCCGGTGAACAGGGCAATTTCGCCGAAGAGCTGGTGGGGGCCCAGGGCGGCGATCTTGTTGCCGTCTTTCATGACGTCCACGTTTCCCTTCAGGACCACGAACATGCTGCGGCCTACCTCCCCCTCCAGGGTGACCAGGGCACCGGATTGATAATCCAGAATTTCAGCGCTGGCCGCCACGGCGTCCAGCTCGTCGTCGTTGAGGATGCGGAACATATCCACCCGGGCCAGCGCCTCGCGGACCCGCTCGCCGTTGCCGCCGGCGTCGGATCCGGGCGGCCGCCGCTCGATCTGCAGCGTCCGGATGGGAAAGGGGATGGTGATGTGGTGGCGCTGGAAGTTGTACCAGATGGAGCGCAGCACCGCGCCTTCCAGCCGGCGGTAGCCGGTGTACGTCTCGATGTGGAAGCGGACCCGGTAATCGACTGAAAAATCGTTGAATTTGATGATGTACACCACGGGTTCCGGCTGCCAGCGCACGCCGGGCGTGGAGAGCACCGCCTGCTTGAGCACCTGCATGACCAGATCCGGATCGTCGCGGTAACTGGTGCCGATCTCCAGGGTCCGGGCGGCGTTCTGCCGCGTCAGGTTGATGAAGCGCTTCTTCGTGAAGTCCTGGTTGGGCACCACCGCCAGCTCGTTGTCCGTGGTGAGCAACTGTACGGAGCGCCAGGTCAGCTCCCGGACCTGGCCGATGACGTCGTCCACCTGGATCCAGTCGCCGGGCCGGAGCGAATCCTCGAAGTGGAACACCGTGCCGGCGATGAGGTTGATGAGCGTGTCCTGGACCGCCAGGCCGATCACCACGGTGAGCACCGCCGACGTGGCCAGCACGGGCGTGATGTCGATGTTGAAGATTTCCTTTAGCAGGAGCAGGAACAGGATGGCGTAGGCCACGCCGATGGAGAGATCCCAGATCAGCCGGGCGATGGTGACCCCCCGGCGGACCAGCCACGCCTGGGTGAGGTCGCGGATGAGGTAGATGCTGATGGCCACCAGCAGGAAGATGAACACCGAGTCGGCGGCCTTCAGCAGGTGGTACGACACCGTGATCAGGCCGGCGGCCGCGGCGTCCCGGAAGACCTGGACGAGAAAGGTGACCAGCAGGAGGCGGGAACTCCTGCGGAGCAAGGGGATGGAACGGCTGAGCGCCCACAGGACCAGGCCCAGGACGAGGATGACCCAACTGGTGGTGAAATCGGCCAGGTGCAGGTTCATGGCGCCTCCGCGAAGGCCGAGTCTAGCACAAGCTATCCCAAGGTGAAAGCGGAGAGCCAGTAGGCCGCGCTCGGCCGAAGCGCGGCCTACGGCGGTCAAGTAGCGCCTACCGCAGCGAAGTAGCGCCCGTCCGCCGGACGGGCGCCGTGAAACTCGGCAGGAAGTGGGGGGATTTCGATACGCCCTCACCGCGACTCGGAGCTGTGAGCGAATCGTTCAACCGTGCCGAGGGAACGGGCCGCGCTCGGCGAGCGCGGCCTACTGCGGTCAAGTAGCGCCTACCGCAACGAAGTAGCGCCCGTCCGCCGGACGGGCGCCGTGAAAATCGGCAGGAAGTGGGGGGATTCCGATACGCCTTCACCGCGACTCGGAGCCGCGGGCGAATCGCTCAACCGTGCCGAGGGGACGGGCCGCGCTCGGCCGAAGCGCGGCCTACTGTTCCGATTCACGTCCGGCCGCGAGTGTTCCAATCACTATTTGTGTTGTTTCTTGAAGAATTCATCATTCCATGAACCATAAGGCCAATCTCGGTAGTGTTTGACAAGTCCGGCTTTGACTGGGTTGTTTCGAATGTATTGAATAACATCGTACTCTTCATAACGATCCCGACACCAGCGATCAAACCATTCGCCTTGCCAAAATCTTTCATTGGGCAATTTCAAGATTCGGCCCGCCTGATGAGATGTCCATTTATTGAAGGAGTCCATGACTGCTTCCAGTGGTCTTTTCCCCCTGGCTGCAGCATGCTCCACCCGCTCAGTCAATTGAATGAGCAGGTGTAAGTGGTTTGGCATGATCACATATTCGATAACCTTCCAGATCCCGGTTTGCACCCGCCACCGGATGGCTTCTTGGAGGATCTCGGCGATTTGTGGGCGGATGAGATAGTCCGGGTCAGGTGCCCGATCTAACCATTCATCGATCTTCCGGAGAATGTAACGCTTCAGTCGAGTACGTCGTGAGTTGGGGTGTTGCTCTAGTCCTCGGATTTTTTCGAATATAGATTGGGTGGCATGCTCGGGGATCCGTCCTTTTAGACGGATGGTGACAAAATAGACAGCACCATCAATCTCCCAATGAGGGAGCTTCTTGCGGTAGAAACGAGTATTTAAAGTGGGCATCGATGTTGTTCCTCTGTTGTTTAAACGTTTGAAATGAAAAGTGTTCAGGTAATTGTGCGTAAATAATAGAAAATTATGGAGAAAAAATTTTGAGTAAGTAGTTCAACCGTGCCGAGGGGACGGGCCGCGCTCGGCGAGCGCGGCCTACTGCGCAGTAGCGCCCGTCCGCCGGACGGGCGCCGTGAAAATCGGCAGGAAGTGGGGGGATTTCGATACGCCCTCACCGCGACTCGGAGCTGTGAGCGAATCGTTCAACCGTGCCGAGGGAACGGGCCGCGCTCGGCGAGCGCGGCCTACTGCGGTCAAGTAGCGCCTACCGCAGCGCCGTAGCGCCCGTCCGCCCGGCCGAAGCGCGGCCTACGGCAGGATGGCGAACACCCGGGCGGGCGCGCCGGTGCCGTTGCGGATGGGCATGGGCGCGGCGTAGAGCACGGCCCCCTTGGCGGGCAGGCGGTCGAGGTTGGCCAGGTTCTCGATGGCCAGCTTGTCGGCCCCGCAGACGGCCTGGTGGACTTCGAAATCGACCGACCGGCCGTAATCGATGCTGGGGGTGTCCAGGCCGATGCCGGTGACGGTCCGCTCCTGCAGCAGGAACTGGACGGCCGCCAGTCCGAAGCCGGGGAAGGACAGCAGCGGCAGGGCGTCGGGACCGCGCCGGTCGGTGCCGAGCACCTTCACCGGATCGGGATAGTGCCGGGTGCCGATGCCGGTGTACATGATGACCCACGCGCCGCGCGGGATCCGCCCGTGTCGCTTCTCCCACCGCCGGATGTCCTCGACAGTGAGCCGGTAGTCCCGGTCGGCGGCGCACGCGGCCGTCACGTCGATCCGGACGGCGGGGCCGATCCACTCCGCCAGCGGCACCTGGTCGATGGTGCGTCCGCCCTTGGCGAAGTGGATGGGCGCGTCCACGTGGGTGCCGCCGTGCTCGGAGGCCGCGTAGTTGTTCGAGGCGTACCACCAGCCGCGTTCGTTGACCTGCCAGGCGACGGGCGTGCGGGCGAAGGTCTCGGCGGTGGGCCAGTAGATGGTCCCCTCGTCGTAGGGATAGGTCAGGTCAAGCAGCCGGTCGGCGGCCGGCGCCGGCGAACCCGCCGGGGCGGACATCGCGCACAGGGCGAGGGCCGTTATCGTGATCATGGTCCGAATGGCGGTTGCGCTCATGATGCCTCCAGGTGAAAATGACCGGGCTCACCATCCCGCCAGCCGTCCGGCCAGGACGATGCGGTCGGCGGCGTCGACGACGCCGTCGCCGTTCATGTCGGCCGCGGATTGCGGGGCGGCGAAGGGCGCCGTGCCGGGGACCAGGTGGCCGGCGAGGAAGTGGTCGAGGATGGCCAGGTCCACCACGGTCAGGGCGCCGTCCAGGTTCAGGTCGCCCGTCACGCCGGCGCCGCCTCCGGTCGCCTGCATGTACACCAGCCCCCAGTTCAGCGCGTTGACGAGGTCCTTGGAGCTGAGGTAGACCGGCGGGTCGTCCTCCCACACCGGATCGATGGTGCCGGTGGCGTAGCACATCGCCGCCGCCTCCAGGAAGCGCGCCTGCCCGCTGTGGCGAGCGGCGCAGGTCAGGGCGTCGGCCACGGTCAGGGCCCAGTTGTTGACGTCGAGGTACGACGGGTCGCTCCCGTCGAAGAAGATGTCGTGGGTCACCGCCGCCCGCCCCGGCCGGTACTCCGTCATGGCGTGGTCCACGAGGAAGCCGGCGTAAGCGGCCAGGGCGGCGGCCGTCCCCAGGTCGTCGGTCCAGCCGTATTCGGCGCACAGGTCGAGGTAACGGCCCATGGTCCAGAGCACCTGGGCGCACATGAAGGTGCTCAGGTAGGCGCCCGGGTGAGATGCCCCGAAGGCGGCCGGATCGGTCAGCCACCCCTTGTTGGACAGGTCAGCCGTGGCGCCCACGACGGCGCGGAGCGCGTCGAGCCAGCGGCTGTCGCCGGTGGCCCGGTAGCCCTCGATGTAGGCGAAGATCAGGTTGGCGCGTTCGCGCTGCGGGAGCGGATCGGTGAAATCGCTGAACTGGGACAGGCTGAGCATGGCCTCGAGCCCTTCGAGCGCCGTGTCGCGGAAGCGGCGCTCGCCGGTGAGGTACCAGGCCAGCAGCAGGTCCGGCACGCCGAAGAACAGGTCCACGCTGGGCGAGTTGTAATTGCGGTTCGGATTGGCATTGCCCGGCTCGTCGTGCTGGCTGTGCCCGAAGTACGCGCCGTGGGACCAGTGTTGAATCCCCTCGTCGGGGATGTGCAGGTAGTCCGTGTCGGCCAGATGGCGCGCGGCCGGCAGGGCCAGGTCCAGCCAGGCCGGGTCCGCGGACCGGCCGAACTGGAGCAGCATGCCGTACACGTACCAGTACTTGAGATTCATCTGGCCGGCCTGGTTGGGGCCGAAGGCCTCGTAGTCCAGCGGCACGTCGCCCCAGTCCTGCCAGCCGAACAGGTTGTAGCGCTCCATCGCCTCGGCCAGCGTGCCGTTGCCGAAGGAGGGGTCGTCCGCGTCGGGATCAAAGTCGGGATTGGGCTCGAAGGCGATGCGGACGTAGCGCTCGTACAGCGGCCAGCGGCTCACGTCGGCGGCCGGGATTCCCCCCAGCGCGCCGCTGCCCACGTAGCCGGCGGCGTCCAGGCGCCCGAACAGGGGGCGGTCCAACGCCCGGGCGCGCCGTTCGGCTTCGGCGGCGTCGCGTCCGGCGGCGCCGAACGCCAGCAGCACCGCGTGCGTCTTCTCCTCCCCGACGCGCAGGTTGTGGTTGAAGTGGTCGCCCCTGGGGAAGAGGTCCACGGTGATCCGGCCGTCGGGCCGGGCGGCGACGGCTTTCGGAAAATTTTGGCTGAAGTCGCGCACCGCGGCCAGCGCGGCGGGCCCGTCGGCGCCGCGCGCGGCGGCGAGCCAGCCCAGCGCCCGGTCGCCCGTGACGGGCGTGCCGGCGCCGGTGATCTCGAAGCCGGGCAGCGTGCAATACGACTGAAGGCGCGGCGCCGCCGACGCCTCGTAGCCGGGCCAGCCCACGAGCCCCACGTACGCATCCCAGTGCTCGGTGCCAGAGGAGTCCTGATACAGCTCCACCGCGGCGGCCGGGCCGGCCACGGTGACGCCCGACTCGGTCCGGACGGTCAGGGCGCCGGCGCCGGTCGCGAGCTGCAGGTTCAGCTCCAGGGCACCCAGGTAGACGCTGTTGGGCGCGCCCTGGTCGTGGACGTTGGTGGGCTGCTCCCACTCGCCCGTGAGCACCGGATGGTTGTTCTCCACGGTGAAGTCCAGCCGGACGTCGCTCCGGCCGGCGGTGAAGTGGAGCCGGGCCGTGAAGTCGAGCACCGCCCGGGCGGCGTCGTCCAGGATGCTCCCCTCCACCCGCACCACCGCCTGCAGCGGACCGGCGCGCTCCACCGTGAACGCGGTGGCGCGCGGGGTGAAGTCGGGCGCCCCGCCGGCGACCACGCTCCGGCCCAGCGACGGCTGGTAGCGGATCGCCTCGGTGGCCGCCAGCGGCTCGAGCTGGGCCTGTCCGGACACGGTGACCTGCCGCAGCAGGTTGAACGCGGCGCCGGTGGCCAGGTCGAAGCGGGCCGCGCCCGTGTCGACGCGGAGCTCGTCCGGGGTGCCGGCGTCGAGTTGGACCGAAACGGGCGGGGCGGGCCCGGGGCCGCCGTCGTCCAGGTCCAGCGACTGGCTGCCGCCCGCGGCAATGGTGGCCAGATAGCCCACCAGCACCCATTGGATGGGGGCCGTCGTCTGGCCGGGGTGTCCCCCCCAGCGCGACAGCACCTCGAACTGGGCGGGGACGGCCGCGCCACCGGTCGCCCGCAGCCGGAGCCGCGTCGCGTCGGTCAGGTTCCAGCTCCGCGGCAGCGGCACGCCGAAGACGGCGTACTCGCCGCTCCGCGCCACGCCGGCGCGCTCGGTCACGGTGATGGTGCGCGCGGACTGGGCCGCGATCGGGAAGGAAGCGGCCAGCACCAGTCCGACCACGGCCGCCCGCAGCATCCACGGCCAACTGTTCATGGAAATCGTCCTCCGAACGGCCGGCGCTCAATCCCCCAGGTATTGGTTCACCATCTGCAGCACGCGCGGCGGGATCGCCTCGTCCAGCGCGGCCATGTGGCTGCGGCACTCCATGAGTTCCCGGAAGGGGATCTCCGAGCGCCAGTGCGATTCGAGCCGGGCGACCGCGCCGCTTTGGACCAGCAGGAAAAACGTCGCGAACGCCACCCACAGATCATCCAGCCGCCGGTCGGCGGCCGTTTCGTCCGCGTCCGGCAGGAAGTCGTTGGGATCGGCGATGTACAGGACCGCGGCGGCGGCGAGGCGGCGATCGGCGCCCGGCATTTCCAGGTCGTAGGTGACGCGCCGCAGCAGCCGGAACAAGTCCGGCAGGAAGCGGACCATCGGGTCGGCGCCGCCGGGCGACGTGCCGGCTGACCATCCCGCCACCAGCACCTGCAACTGGCGGTAGACGCGGTCGAAGCAGTTTTCGGTCATCGCCATGACGCCCCTCCCGGCCGGCCGCTCGATCCGGCAGTTTGAATCGAATGTTTGTTGATGTCATTGTAACCCCGCGGGCCGGGAGTTGCAACCGCGCCCGGCCGGAGCGCGGCCTGCTGTACGCTGCGACGCGGTCTACGGCGAAGTAGCGCCAACCGCAGCGCAGTAGCGCCCGTCCGCCGGACGGGCGCCGTGAAACTCGGCAGGGTGTGAGGGGATTCTGATCCACCCTCACCGTGACTCTGCACGAATCCGTGAGCAATCGCTCAACCGTGCCGAGGGAGCGGGCCGCGCCCGGCGGGCGCGGCTTACTGTGCGCCGCGCCGTGACTCGAATCCGTGGGCGAATCGCTCGAACGTGCCGAGGGAGCGGGCCGCGCCCGGCAGGCGCGGCCTACTGCTCCGCTCCGCGCCTGGCCGAAGCGCAGCCTGCGGCGAAAAAAACGGCGGGGCCGAGGAGCCCCGCCGGGTGTCGCTCAGGTGCAGTCGGTCGGTTACTTCGCGTCCGCCTGGCAGAATTTGTCCAGCCAGGCGATGACGGTGTCGTGCCAGAGGATGGAGTTGTGTGGCTTGAGCACCCAGTGGTTCTCGTCGGGGAAATGCAGGAACCGGCTCTCGATGCCGCGACGCTGCAGGGCGTTGAAGGTGGCGATGCCCTGGGTGTCCACCACCCGATAGTCCTTGCCGCCGTGGATGACCAGCATGGGTGTCCGCCAGTTTTTCACGTAATCGACCGGGTTGTGCCGGTTGTAGTGCTCGGGATTCTCCCAGGGCACACCCTGGTGATCCCACTCGGGGAACCAGAGCTCCTCGGTGTCGAAGTAGGCCATCCGCTCGTCCAGGTTGCCGTCGTGGACCACGAGGCAGCGGAAGCGGTCCGGCCAGTTGCCGGCGATCCAGTTGATCATGTAGCCGCCGTACGAGGCGCCGAGCGCCGCCACGCGGTCGCCGTCGAGCCACGGGTACTTGGCCACCGCGGCCGCCAGTCCTTTCTGAAGGTCCTCCAGCGGCTTGCCGCCCCAGTCGCCCCGGATGGCGTCGGTGAACGCCTGGCCGTAGCCGGTGGAGGCGTGGAAGTCCACCATCACCGCGGCGTAGCCGGCGCCGGTGTAGGCCTGGGGGTTCCAGCGGTAGTGGAAGTGGTTGCCGAATGAGCCCTGCGGCCCGCCGTGGATGAGGTAGGCCACCGGGTACTGGCGCGCCGGGTCGAAGTCCGCCGGCTTCACGACGTAACCATAGACGGTCTCGTTGTTCCAGCCCTTGAAGGTGAACTGCTCGGCGTCGCCCATGCGGGCCGCCGCCACCTTGGCGTCATTGATGCCGGTGATCTTCCGGACTCCGGTTCCGTCGGGTTTGACGGTGTACAGCTCCACCGGCGATTTCAGGTGATCGAGGCCGTACAGGATCACGTCGCCGGCCGGGCTCGGGCTGCTCACCGTCCCTTGCTCCACCACCACCCGGACGGCGCCGGTGGCGGCGTCAATGGCGAAGAGCGACGTCTGGCCCAGGTTGTCGGCCGCGGCGTAGAGGGTCTTGCCGTCGGGAGACCAGACGATGCTCTGGGGGGAGCGGTCCCAGTCGGGCGCCAGCTCCCTGGCCGCGCCGTCGGGCCAGCCGCGCAGCATGATCGCGTAGCGGTCCGCCTCGTAGCCCGCCCGCTTCATGGCCAGGTAAGCCAGGGTCTTGCCGTCGGGGGAGAACACGGGCTGGGTGTCCCAGGCCGGGTTGGCGGTGAGCTTTTTCGGGGGCGTCGCGCCGTCGACGGGGGCGAAAAACAGGTCGAAGTTGGTGGACCACGCCTCCTCGCGGCCGACGTCCTTGGCGGTGAAGACCACGCCTTGGCCGTCGGGGGTGAAGGTGAACTCCTCGGTGCCGCCGAACGGCTTGGAGGGCGCGTCGGCGTCCATGCCCGCCATCAGGTCCACCGGCTCGCCGCCGGCCACGGGCATCACGAAGAGGTGGCTGCGCCGGCCGTCGGTCCAGGTGTCCCAGTGGCGCACGAACAGGCGGTCCCAGATCATGCCGGTGCTCTTGCGCTTCGCCAGTTCGGCCAGGCGGTCGGCGGTTTCAGCGGCGGTCTTGAGATCGGGGTACACCTCGAGGGAGAAGATCAGCCGCTTGCCGTCGGGGGAGATGCCGAGGTTGGACACATCCAGCGGCAGCTGGGTCACGGCGGTGGCCTCGCCGCCGTCCAGGCGGATGCGCCACACCTGCGACGAGCCGGAGCGGGTGGACAGGAAGAAGATGCATTTCCCGCACGGCGACCAGACCGGGTTGGAGTCGCCGGCCTGGTGAGTGGTCAGGCGGCGCAGGCCGGCGCCGTCGGTGCCCACCACCCAGAGATCGGTGCGGCCGCGGTTGGCCTCCAGGTCGGTGGTGCGGAGCGTGAAGACCACCAGCTTGCCGTCGGGCGAGACGGCGGGCTCGGAAATCCGGTCCATGGCCAGCATGTCGTGGACCGAGAACGGATGCGTGTCCGCGGCGGGGGGGACGCCCATCACGCCGGCACCCAAGGCAATCGATAGAGCCAGAACAAGCCATCCGATGCGCATGCGGTATTCCTCCATGATGTGGTGACGGATCGGTTCATCGCTTCATCGGGCCGGGGGCGGTCCCCGGCGCCGCCGGAATCCCTATTTGAACACAAAGAGTTGCCGGACACAAAATGTTTATCCGCGGCGACGCGTCGCCGGCCCGGCCGGCGTGTCATTCCACCCGGTACAGCACCGACAGCGGGTCCGTCGAGTACACCAGCATCCGGAAGCCCGCATGCGGCCGGCTGGGGTCGATGAGGCGCATCAGCGAGCGCCGCGTGGTCAGCTCCGAACCGCCGAAGTAGAGGTAATCGATCCCCTGGCGCTTGAGGGCGGCGTGGAGCTCCGCCTCGGTTTCGGCCACGGGGAGCGTCGCGTGCTCCAGCCCCATGTAGTAGGCGATGTGCGGCTTGCGCGCGGCGACGCGGCGCCCCCGATCGGCGGGCGGAACGTTGAGGCGGAACCAGTCGGCCACGGCCAGCACCTCCTTGGGGCCGGCGTCGATGGCCGCCGCATTCGCCCGGACCGCCTGGTAGCCGGACGCGGCCAGCGTCGCCGCCAGGGCCGCCGCGGCCGCCCACCGCCACGCCGGTCCGGACAAGCGCAGCCCCTCGCCCCGGATCGCCTGGACCGCGAGCAGGAGGTAGAGCGGCAGCAGGAACAGCGTGTAGCGTGTCTCCAGGGTGGTCAGCAGGATCACGGCGAAGAAGGCCGCCCCGTACAGATAGGCGGCCGCCTCTCCGGGCGGCGGCTTCCGGAAGAGGAGCAGGCCCAGTCCCAGCAGGGTGAAGGCGGCCGCGGGCCAGCCCACGAGCCGGTTCAGGTCGGCCCAGAAGTGCCGCGGCACGTTGCCCAGCACCCGCCCGGCGACCGCCGCCGGGTCGCGGGTCAGCACGTCTCCCGCGGAGCGGATCCCCATGCCGGGGGCGGCGCGCCAGAACTGCTCCTTGTTCATCCGGCCCCGGCCGTAGACCTCGTAGCCGAGGTTGAGGTAATTGTCGCTGTAAAAGAAACTGCCCCTTTCCGCTTTGCAGTAGGCGCTCCACGGGGCGATGACCGCGGCGAACACCGCGGCGAACGCCAGCGCCGCCGCCAGGCGCCGCCGCCAGTCCAGACCCCAGACGTTCACCAGGGCGATGACGGGGACGGCCCCCAGGACGAACACTCCGTTGTACCGCGTCAGGTACGCGACCCCGGCGAGCGCCGCCGCCCCCGCCAGCGCGCCCCAGCGGAAGGACGTCCGTCCGAAGAGGAGGAGCAGGACCAGCGATACCAGCAGGCCGAAGAACATGTCGGTGCCCACCCGCCAGCCGTGCTCGATGAAGACGGGATTGACGGCCAGCAACGCCGCTGCGGCCAGCGCCTTGCCGGGGGTGGCCACCCGCCGGATGAAGGCGAACATCGCCGCCAGCACGCCGGCGGCCGACAGGGCCGAGATCAGGATCCCCGCGCGGACGTACTCGCCGACGACCACCCGGACCAGCGCCAGCACGGCCGGGTAGCCCGGGCCGCGGAAGGCGCCGATGGGGAAGCGCCCGTCCAGGTATGCCTTCGCCAGCGGGACGTATTCCCAGAAGAAGTCGCTCTCCATGCCGAAGTCGGGCATCTCGTGAAAGGCCAGGCCGACGATGGCGACGGGGATGCCAAACGCGGCCCCGAGCCACCAGGGGGCGGCGGGGCGGGCGGCGAACGCCCCCAGCGAGGCGCCGATCCGCGCGGCCAGCGGCGGACGGGCGCCGGCCGCGGCCTCGCGGCGTTCAACGGATCTGGCGTGGCGGCGTTTCTTGCCCATGCGACGGTGCGCGATCCCGCTCCGTGGCGGCTCAGGCGGGCCGGTCGCCGCCGGGCGCGCCGCCGGCGGTGTCCGCCGGCGGCTCCTCCCGCCGGGTGGCGCGCGGCGCGGCCTGGCCCCCGTGGCGGGCGTAGGCGCTGATGATGAGCTGGACCAGGGCGTGGCGGACCACGTCCCGCTCGTCGAAATAGCAGAAGCGGATTCCCTCGATGTCGCGAAGGATCTCCCGGGCCTGGATCAGTCCCGAGACCTTGCCGTCGGGCAGGTCCACCTGGGTGATGTCGCCGGTGACCACCACCTTGGAGTTGATTCCGATGCGGGTGAGGAACATTTTCATCTGTTCCGGCGTGGTGTTCTGCGCCTCGTCGAGGATGATGAACGAGTCGCTCAGCGTCCGGCCGCGCATGAAGGCCAGGGGCGCGATCTCGATGACCTCCCGCTCCAGGAGCTTCTGCACCCGCTCGTAGTCCAGCATGTGGTAGAGGGCGTCGTAGAGGGGCCGCAGGTACGGGTTGACCTTCTCCTGCATGTCGCCGGGCAGGAAGCCCAGCTTCTCGCCGGCTTCCACCGCCGGCCGGGTGAGGATGATCCGGGCGACGCGCTTGTCCAGCAGCAGGTTCACGGCGGCGGCCACGGCAAGGAAGGTTTTGCCGGTTCCCGCCGGGCCGATGGCGAACACCAGATCCCGCTTGAAGATCTCCTCGACGTAGACACTCTGGTTGCGGCTCTTGGGACAGATCTTGCGATGGCCGGCCTGGATCACCCGCGAGTTCTCGAAGAAGTCGTTGAGGCTCAGGGCGGTGTTTTCGGCGATCTCGCGGAAGGCGCGGCGGATCCTGTCCCGGTCGGGCGCGGCGCCCCCGGCGTGGAGGCGGGCGAAGTCTTCGAGGATGCCGCGGACGACGGCGGTGTCGTCGGCGGCGCCTTCGAGCTGGAGCTGGTGGCCGCGGATGTAGATATCCACGTTGAACAGCGACTCCAGCAGCTTGAGGCTCTCCTTCTGCTTGTCGAACAGGGATTCGAGACTTTTGGGGTCAAGTTCCAGTTGAACCAATCCAATGTCCTCCCGCCCGGGCGTGACCGCTATCTTAATGGTTGGAGCCCCGGCCGTCAATACGGTTGCGCCGGGCGGGGCGGGATTGCTATAGTGGACGGCCGCGGACGGCGGACAGGAGGCGCGCATGGAGCAGGAGTGGCTGGCGGCGGCGCGGGCGGCGGCCCGAGCGGCGGGTGAGGTGCTCATGGGGCATTTCGGCCGCGCGCTCGACGTTCGGAAGAAGGGGGCCATCGACCTCGTGACCCAGGCCGATCTGGAAGCCGAAAAGACCGTGCTGGACCGGCTGCGGGCGGCATTTCCCGACCACGGCTTCCTGCTGGAGGAGTCCGGGGCGCGCGCCGGCAGCGGCGAGTACACCTGGGTGATCGATCCGCTGGACGGCACCACCAATTTCGTCCACGGCTACCCGCCGTTCTGCGTGTCCGTCGGCCTGGTGCGGGGAGAGGAGCCGCTGCTCGGCGTCGTCCACGCCCCGGCCCTGGGGGAGGAGTTCTGGGCGGTGCGGGACGGCGGCGCCTGGCTCAACGGCGCGCCCGTCCGCGTCTCGGAACGCGACAGCCTGCGCGAGTCGATGCTCGCCACGGGCTTTCCCTACGACGCCCACACCGCTGACGACATCGTGCCGCTGTTCACCGCGTTCCTGCGCCAGGCCCAGGCCATCCGCCGCGACGGCTCGGCGGCGCTGGACCTGTGCTATGTGGCCATGGGCCGGTTCGACGGCTTCTGGGAGCGCCGGCTCCGCCCGTGGGACACGGCGGCGGGCGCCGCCATCCTCGCCGCGGCGGGCGGCCGGCTGAGCCGGTTCGACGGCGGGCCTTTCTCGATATACTTTCCGGAGATCGTGGCCTCCAACGGCCGGATCCACGCGCCGATGCTGGCAGTGACCGGTCAGTCTCCGGCCAGTTTCATGAAGGCGTAGTGGGGGAGCCGGTCGGCGAAGCCCAGGCGGCGGTACCAGTCATAGGCCCGCGCGTTGTCCCGCGAGACCGTCAGGCTGAGGCGGGCGCCGGGGTGGCGTTTGGCCAGCGCGTTGATCACGGCGCCCACGAGCACCCGCCCGATTCCCTGGCCCTGGTGCCGGGGGTGGACGAACACCTGCGAGACGAAAAACGATCCCTTCGAAATCCGGGAGACGACGATGGCGCCCGCCGGCGTGTCGCGCACCGCGGCCATCAGGCTGAGCGACGCCTCGCACGGACCGCAGCCGCCGCGGAGCACCAGCGCCTGGATGAGACGCGCGCAGCCGTCGAAGCTCAGGTACAGTGACGACGTCCGGGCGTCCACGTGGCCGCGGTAGGCGTGGGTCATCAGAAGCGCCAGGTCGTCGAGCCTCCCCTCGGGGATGGGGCGGAGGGTGAGGTCCGCCGGGCCCTGGGGGAGCGGGCGCTCCGCCGGCGCCTCCAGCCGGAGGAACCGCCGCTCCAGGAACTGGAAGCCGCTCGCGCGCAGCAGTGGTCCGGCCGAGCGCTCGGGGCCGGGGAACAGGATCTGCCCCTCGATGGACCGCGCCAGCGGCTGGCGGGCCAACTCATGGAAGACGCGCTGGAGCACCAGCCGGGGCCAGTCGCCGTCCCGGAACTCGGGCAGGAAGTACAGGCCGCCCACCAGCGCCCGCTGGTCGCGGAACAGGTAATAGGCGTAGCCGACGCCGCGGTCGCCCGCCGCCACCGCCACGCCGGGGAGCACCCGGGTGTCGATCAGGTGGCGCAGCGAGGCCAGCGACGGCTCGAAGTCCCAGTCGAGGCGCGCGGCCCACTCCGCCCGTTCCGCCTCGAGAACGGGCGCCAGTTGGGCCGACCCGATTTCGAACAGCGGCACCAGGCGGGGGAGGCTACTGGAAGAACTCATTCATGTAGTCCTGGAGCCCGGTCAGGTCTTTGATTCGGCGATGGGCCTCGAATTCCATGGGCACCGCCTTGTCGCGGAACTCGCCGGTGAGCACCCGCACCGTGAGGTAGCCGGCCTTTTTGGCGCCGAGGAAATCGGTGAGCGGATTGTCGCCGACGAAAACGAGGTCGCGGGGATTGCAGCCGATCACCCGGGCCATGAGCGTGTAGCAGAAGGCGTTGGGTTTCCACTTCGCCTCCTCGAACTTGTGGGTGAAGATGGTGTGCTTGAAATACTTCTGGATTCGCAGCGCCTTGATCTTCTTGGCCTGGACACCGGGATCGCCGTCGGTGAGCAGCCCCAGGGTGTAGGTGTCGCCCAGCGTCTGGAGCGTTTTGCGGTAAGCCGGGAACAGGGCGATGTTGGGGCGGTGTTCGCGAAACACCGAGATCATCTCGATGATGGCCGCGGGTTCCAGCGAGAAATACGAGACCAGGTTCGACAACACTTCCCGCTCGCCGTAGCGGGAGTACAGGATCTTCATGTAGGCGAACGATTCCTGCGGGTCGATGCCGTACTTGCCGCCGGCGTAGCGGGCCACTTCCCAGAAGCCGCTTTCGAGGTACTCCTGGAAGGAGTACAGCGTGTCGTCCAGATCGAAGATGATCCCTTTAATCATGCTGGGCGGCGTGGTCCTGGAGGCACTTGAGCAGGGCCTCCTGGTGGCGGGGGTCCAGGTTGACGAACTTGATGCCGATGCTGTAGCCGCTCTGGGAGCCGAGCTCGTGGCAGTGCACCACTTCGCCCAGCACCCGCAGCGGCTGGGTGTTGCCGCCCGGGAGCTTCTCCGCGCCGGGCAGGCATCGGGCCCAGTCCTTGAGCTCGATCTCCAGCTTGAGCATGGTGCCCAGGTTCAGGTGGTGGGCGGACTCGAACAGGATGCCGCCGGGGGAGATGTTGGTGTAGAACGAGGCGTCGTCGGAGATCAGGCTTCGGGGCAGATGTATCTCCCGGAATTTGATGAGCCCCTTGCGGGGGATGCGAACAAACTGGCGTCTCTCTTTCATGGTCTCCTGCCGGTCCGGGATTGGGCGCCGTCCGCCATGGTCAGAACAGGTGGGCTTTCGTGGTCGATCCCCCGGCCATCTCCTCGCACGCCTCCTGGTAACCCTTCGTGGTGAAGTAGACGAGGTCGTCGAAGAATCCGGCCAGCGTGTCGTGGAGCTGCATCTCCAGATAGAGCTGCGCCGACGATTCCGGGACGACGTGCTTTTGCACCACGATGAGCACCTTCGTCTTGCACAGGATCAGCGCGTAGATCAGGTCGGGCAGCGGCACGCCCTCGAAATAGCGCACCTTGCCGAACTTGAGGTAGATGGTCCGGAGCTCGCCCTCGGCCCCCTCCTGAAGGGCTTTGCCCAGGTTCTTGAAGATGCCCTCGATGCGCTTCCTGAGTTCGGCCCGGTCCATGGTGTGGTAGTAGGCCGTCCGGGGGTGGGTCAGGATGGCGTCGACGATGCGCACGATGATCTCTTCGGAGTGCGCAAGGATTGCGTCGATGAGATTCTTGCTCAGCATGGGGACCCTCAATCCGCTGGATGGTTGGTGCGCCAGTGAATTCATTATACAAATCCACTGCCGCCTTTGACAACCGCTTTTCGGTCCGCTCGCGTAAGTGCGCGTCATGATCATCGCGGCTCGAGAGGCTGGGGCGCGAGGCTCGCTTCCGTTCCGCGGACATCGGAAATCGGGCATTGGGCATCGGAATGGACTGCCCTCAATATTTTACTCCCTTCAAGCCATGAGCGCGATCGGGGAGGGGCACGGCGTCCGGATTCCGCCCCGAGTTGTTCGGGTTGGCCCACTGAGCGTCGGCGCGCACCATGGTCCGCAATTCAAAACCCACCACTCACTATTCACTGTTTCCTGTTTACTGTTTACTACTTCCCGTCCGCCGCCGCTCATTCAATCGGGTTTTTGAGAGAAGACGAATCTGAGGTACAATAGGCGACACTATGCACCCGGCAGGAGGGACTGATGACCGCAGACGATCTGGAAACTTTGAAGGCGGAACTGGAACGGGTCAAGGCGGAGAACGAGGCCCTGAAGAAGCAGCGGGCGCCGCGGGCGATCTCGTTCAAGGTGAGCGCCAAGGGCGCCGTGTCGGTGTACGGGCTGGGCCGCTTCCCGGTGACGCTCTACAAGGAGCAGTGGCTCAAGCTCCTCGATTTGGCCGGTGATCTCCGCAAGTTCATGTCGGCCCACGACTCCGAGCTCAAGACTCGGGAGTGACGGTCCGCCGGTAGGAGTGTCACCGTAGCGCGCGTTCGCTGAACGCGCGCCGATGCCCCGGATTCCCAAGCAGCGTGCAGGCGGAACCCACAGCCGGAGGCGGCGCGACGCTCTGTCCGCAGCCGGCCATTCACCGTTCACTGTTTACCGTTCGCTTTTCCACACCGCGGCGGCGCGGGCGGCGAGGTGGGCCAGGTGGCGCGGGCCGCGGATCTCGCCCGCCAGCCGCAGCAGCGTGCCCGGTCGCGCGTAGAACCGCAGGAAGGCCCGCCGCTGCAGCCGCACCAGCTCGCCGCGGGGCAGGCCGTCGGGGACCTCGAACGCCTCGGTGGTGAGGAAGCCCTCCCAGGGGATGCCGTCCAGGCCGTGCGCGGCGACCAGCTCGTCGAAATAGACCGTGCCGGGGAGGGGCAGGAAGGTGCTGAACTGGGCGCGGTCCAGCGCCAGTTCCCGGGCGAAGCGGATGGTCGTCTCGATCTCCGCGGCGGTCTCGGTGGGAAAACCGATGATGAAAAAGCCCGTGGTCTTGATCCCCGCCTCGCGGATCCAGGCCACCCGCTCGCGGATGTCGTCGGGCTCCAGCCCCTTGCGGATCATCGCCAGCACCCGCGGCGCCCCCGACTCGATGCCGAGCGACAACGAGTAACAGCCGGCGCGGCGCATGAGGCGCAGCAGCTCCGGGTCCAGCGAGTCCAGCCGGACGCCGTTGGGACAGCACCACGGCAGCGCGCCGCCCCGGCGCAGCATCCCCTCGCAGAATCCGGCCACGAATTCCCGCCGGAACGTGAAATTGTCATCCTCGATGTGGAGCTCGCGGACGCCGTGGCGGTCGGCCAGCAGCGCCACCTCCTCGAGCACGCTCTCGATCGACCGCTGGCGGATCCGCCGGCCGCTGACGCTGCGCGCGGCGCAGAAGGTGCACGGGAACGGACAGCCGCGGCTGGTGACGATGGGCGCCGACGGCTGGCGGCGGACGAACGCGCCGTGGGGCGCCAGCACCGGGATCTCGGGGCGCAGCAGGTCCCAGGCCGGCAGGCCCAGGGCGTCGAGGTCGGGCTCGAAATAGGGCGGGTTGGCGCGGACCTCCCCGTCGCTCCGCCACGCCAGGCCGGGGATGGCGGCCGGGTCGAAGCCGCCGGCCGCCAGGCCGTCGGCCAGTTGCGCCAGTCCCGCCTCGGCCTCGCCGGCGAAAGCATAATCAATCTCGGGGATGAAGCCGAAGAGATGGTCCGGCAGGCAGCTCGGGTGAGGTCCACCGAGTACGAGGGTGGCGTCCGGGAGCGCGAGGCGCAGGAGGCGGCACAGCCCGCGCAACACGGGGACGTCGGCGGTGAAGGCGCTCAAGCCCACGAGCCGGGGCGCCCATTCGGCGGCCAGGGCCAGCAGTTCCCGCTCGCCGAGGCCTTCGCGGGGGCAGTCGGCGATGCGCACGGCGTGCCCCCGCCGCCGGAGCGCCGCGGCCAGGTAGCCGAGACCCAGGTGGGGAATCCGGGTGGGGAAGTCGCTGTACGGTTTGACCAGGAGTACGTTCATGCCGCTCCGCCCGGGGGGCCGGGCCGTTCGTTCCCCGCATTGTAGCGGGGCGCCGCGGCGGAATCAATGCGAAGTGGCGGCCGCCGGTTTCGAACACCCGGCGGCTCATCCGTTATTAATGGATAGGGAGGCGTCCATGACGGCGAAACGGAAACTGGCGGGGCTGGTGCGGGAGCTGGCGGCGCTCTGCCCCTGCCGCCTGGAGCAGGGCGGGCTGGCGCTCACCCCGGACCTGCCCGCGGGGACGTGCCGGTGCGAGCTCGACGCGCGCGGGACGCCGTGGCTGGCCGTGGCCGGCTGGCCGGAGCCGCTCCGGGTGCTGGGGTTCGGCCGTGACGGACCGGAACGGGTGGCGCTGGCCGGGGCGCCGGGCCTGGCGCTGCGCTTCCTCGGCGAGGCGGAGGGCGCGCCGCCCGAGGGGCTGGCGCCGGACGCCAGCCGGCGCTTCTACGACCTGCGGCTGGCGGCGCTCCTGACCCGCCGGCCGTTGCCGGGGCTGGCGCTGGAGTCCGTCGCCTCCGGCCCCGACGCGCGGCAGCGCGTATCCGGCCTCTTTGCCCGGCTGGTGTTGCGCCGGCCGGGTGGATTCTCGGCGGGCCTCGGCCTTTACCCGTTCCAGGGGGCCGGCGCGGGGAGCGCGTTTCTCACCGCGGCCCTGGTCTGGTACGGACACTGCCGCGGCACCCGGCGGCGGTTCGACCGGACGCTGGCCCTGTTTCTTCACGGCGACGCGGCGCTGCATCTGCTGGGCCGGCTGGAACTGCTGGATCCGGCGAAGGTGCAGGCGCGCCTCTTCCGGTACGACCTGGCGGAGGGCGCCGTCGAGGAGATCGACGCCGCCGAGATCCGCCGCCGCTGCCGCCTGCCCGTGAGCTTCGAGTTCGCTCCCGAGCGGCCGTGCTTCGACAACGCGCTGGCCCGCGAACTCGTGGCGGCTTTCCCCGGCGACCTGCATCATGAGAAAACCCCGTTCAGCTTCGATGTGGTGAGCTGCCGCGGACTCCCCCTGGTCCGAGTGGGAGGCGGCGGGCCCGGGAACCTGCTGGTGGGGTGGGAACCGCCGCTGCGCCCCTGGCCGGACCTGGGGCGGGAGCGGGCGCTGGCCCTGGTGGGCCAGGCGGTCCGCCTGCGGTCGGATCCGCCGCTCGTGCCCGGCCATGCCGCCTACCGGCTCTTCCCCGAACGGTGGCTGGAGCGCCTGCTGCTGGACGACATCGGCGTGCTGGATCCGGCGTTCCAGCGCGCGTGGACCTACCGGCAGGTGCCCACCTACCGGGGCACGGGCCGATCCATCATGGACGTGCTCACGCTGGACGCGGCCAACCGCCTGGCGGTGGTGGAGATCAAGGCGGCCGAGTGCGGGACGCTCCTGTTCCAGGCCCTCGACTACTGGGAGCGTGTCGCCGACGGGTTGCGCAGCGGCGCGTTCCAGCGGTGCGGCTACTTCGCCGGCGTGCGGCTGTCGCCGGAACCGCCGGCGCTGTGCCTCGTGACGCCGCTCTTCCGTTGCCACCGGCAGCAACTGGCGCTGGCCGGCTACCTCCGGCCCGGGCTGGACGTGCGGCTGCTGGAGTGCAACCTGCGGTGGCGTCGCGGATTGCGAATTGTCCGGCGGACGGCGCTCGGAGCCGGCTGACCGGGAATGCTGACGGACCACCGGGCGAGGGCGCGCTGCGTTCACTCCTGGAGGCGGCGCGGCTTGTAGCGGGGGGAATCCTCGTCGTCCTCGAACAGCTCGGCCACGTCGGGGCCCGGCTCCGCCGGCTTGGCCCGGAAGACGTCCTGGGCGTCGAGCTGGAGGGGACGGTCGATGAGCTCTTTCGTGTGGAGAAACTCGAAGAAGCCGTTGAGCGCGGCGATGGTGATGTCGCGCTCCCGGATGTTGCGCACCGTCCGGAGAAAGTCGAGGGCCTCGGTTTCAGTGATGTCCTGGACGCTGTAAATCTCGGTCTCCCGGTCCATGTAGGTCACGAATTTCCTGAGGGCCGCGATGCTGGGCGCATGATCCGGAGAGTCGGCATCGAGCTTTCCGTCGATGTACTCCTCGACTCTCATCTCGATGAAGTTCATCTACGCACCTTTAATGAAACTGGGGTTCATGGGTGAAAGGACTGTAAACCATACCGTTGTATTCAGGGTATGAGTCATATTTACCACGATTTCAGGCGTTGTCAAAGGTTTTTCGGGCTCCGTCCCCGGCGGGGGCTTGCTGTGTCGGCCTCGCCGGCGGCCAGGGTCCGCAAACCCTCGGCTCCGAAGGGCAGCCGCGCCACGGGACTCCCCACGGCGTCGGCCAGATCGGCCGGCGTCCAGTCGTCGAGAAACCGACCGTGGCCGGCGCCCACGCACCGGCCGGGGACAGCCAGCCACTCGTCGGGCGCGAGCCGGCCGGCCGCGGCGGCGATGTCGCGGCCGGCGAGCAGGCCGGCCACCGTGACCCGGGGCCCGAGGAAGCGGTTGGGCACGGGGAGCGCCCGGAAGGCCACGCCCCAGCGGCGGTTCACCCGGCGAAGCACCCCGGCCAGCAGGGGCGCGAAGAGGATGCCCGTGGCCAGCGCCGCGCGACGGACCCGCGCCGGCGGCGGCGGCTCCCGCAGCAGCGCCGCGGCTTCGTCGAGGAAGTCCCGGACCAGGCCGATCCCGTTCTCGAGCTGGGGAAAGTCGTCGTAGGCCGGGGCGGGCGGCAGACGGCGTCCCGCCTGCAGATAGAACTCGTCGGCCAGGTACGCGAAGCGGACGCCCAGCCGGCGGCGCCAGCGCTCCTGGTGCGGCCGGACCTGGCGGATGACCGCCTGGCAGAATCCGGGATCGGGCGGCCGCAGGGCGGAGAGCCCGGCGCGGTGGCGGGTGAGGCCCACCGGGACGATGCCCAGCGACCGGACCGCCGGGTGGCGCGCGGCCAGGTCGGCCATGGTCCGCTCCAGCGCGGCGCCGTCGTTGCGGCCGGGCAGGAGCACCACCTGGGTGTGGAGGGCGATGCCGCCGCGCGCCAGGGCGTCGAAGTATTCGAAGAACCGGTCGCGGGCGCCGCAGCGCACCAGCCGCGCGCGCAGGGCCGGGTCGGTGCTGTGCACCGAGACGTAGAGGGGCGACAGGCGCTGGACCAGGATGCGGTCCAGGTCCGCCGGGGTCAGGTTGCTCAAGGTGATGAAGTTGCCGTGGAGGAAGGAGTGGCGGTAGTCCTCGTCCTTGATCCGGAGGCTCGGCCGGACGCCGCGGGGAAGCTGGTCCACGAAGCAGAACACGCACCGGTTGCGGCAGGTGCGCGGCCGGATGTCCTCCCAGCCGATTCCCAGCGCCTCGTCCGCGTCCAGTTCGAACTCCGCCTCCCAGCGCTCGCCGTCCGCCTTCTCCACGTCCATGACGTGGGGTCCGCTGTCGGCCAGGTGATACTGGACGTCGAGGTAGTCCATGGGGACGCGCCCGTCGACGGCGAGGCAGCGGTCGCCGGCGCGCAGGCCCATCTGCCACGCCGGCGAGCCGGGCGCCACCTCCTCCATCCGGATGCCGGTCTTGCGCGAGTCCGCAGCCACAACGGCGACCTCCCGGGCGCGCCTCATTATAACAGACGCGGCCGGATCCTAATCCCCTTGGCCGGCGCCGGCGGGTCGGTTACAATGGCCCAAACCATCCCGCGCCGAGCGGCTGCCGGCCGGCGGGCGCTGGAACACTCGAGGAGGGAGCCATGAGTCGAATGCTGCGTGAAGCGGTGATCCTGGGCCCGGCCCGGACGCCCATCGGATCGTTCCTGGGTGCGCTCGCCGCCGTGCCGGCCGTGCGGCTCGGCGCCGCGGCGGTGGCCGAGGCGGTCCGCCGGGCGGGCGTCGCGCCCGACCAGGTGGACGAGGTGATCATGGGCCAGGTGCTCCAGGGGGGCTGCGGCCAGGCCCCGGCCCGCCAGGCGGCCGTCTACGCCGGCCTGCCCCACGCGGTGGAGTGCCTGACCCTGCACAAGGTGTGCGGTTCCGGCCTCAAGGCGGTGATGGTCGCGGCCCAGGCGGTCGCGACGGGCGACGCCGACGTCGTCGTCGCCGGCGGCATGGAGAGCATGTCGCTGGCGCCGTACTACCTCGCGGGCGCCCGCGCCGGCTTCCGCATGGGCCACCAGACCGTGCTCGACGGCATGATCCACGACGGCCTGTGGGACCCGTACAACGACTTCCACATGGGCGCGGCGGCCGAGGGGTGCGTGCGCAACCTCGGGTTCTCGCGCGAGGAGCAGGACGCGTACGCGGTCCGGAGCTACGAGCGGGCCATCGCCGCCCAGAAGGAGGGCCGTTTCGCCGCCGAGATCGTGCCCGTCCCTGTGCTGCAGGGAAAGGGCGAGCCGGTGATGATCGCCGTCGACGAGGAGCCGGGTAAGGTCATGTTCGACAAGATCCCCAAGCTCCGCCCCGCCTTCGACAAGGAGGGGACCATCACCGCGGCTAACGCCTCCAAGATCGACGATGGCGCGGCGGCGGTGGTGGTGATGGCGGCGGAGAAGGCCGCCGCTCTGGGCCTGGCGCCCGTGGCCCGCATCGTGGCGCAGGCATCCTTCGCCCAGGCGCCGGCGGACTTTCCAACGGCGCCGGCAAGCGCCATCCGCAAGGCGCTGGCCAAGGCGGGACTCGGCCTGGGCGACATCGACCTGTTCGAAATCAACGAGGCGTTCGCTGCCGTGGCGCTGGTCGCGCTGAAGGAGCTGGACCTCGATCCCGAGCGGCTCAACGTGCACGGCGGGGCCATCGCGCTGGGGCATCCCATCGGCGCCAGCGGCGCGCGTATCCTGGTGACGCTGCTCCATGCCATGGCCGCCCGCGGCGTCCGGCGCGGCGTGGCCTCGCTCTGCATCGGCGGCGGCGAAGCCGCGGCCCTGGTGGTGGAGCGGCTGTGAACAGTAAATAGTGAGGGGATAGGAGATAGGAGTTGGGAACTCGTGCTCGTAATTCGTAATCGTAATCGTGATCGTAATCGTGATCGTGATCGTAATCGTGATCGAGGCTCGAGGCTCGAGACTCGAGGCTCGTTCCCGTGACGCGGATATCGGACATCGGATTTCGTGCTCGTAATTCGTAATCGTGATCGTAATCGAGGCTCGAGGCTAGAGACTCGAGGCTCGTTCCCGTAACGCGGACTTCGGACATCGGATTTCGTGCTCGTAATTTGTAATCGTACTCGTAATCGTGCCCGTAATCGCGTCAGCTTGGAGAAACGGCCATGAAATACAGCCACCTCGGCATCCCCACGCAGACCCCCCGGGAAGGCGAGACGTACCTGGCCCGCTTCGACACCCACGTCACCGATCATGAGAACAATCCGTTCGGCATCCAGTGGATGCGGTACGGCGCCGACTGCCGGCTGCCCCGGATCGTGCAGGAAGTCGCCCACGTCGCCTTCGAGGTGGACGACCTCGCTGCGGCGCTCGAAGGGCAGGAAGTCATCATCCCGCCCAACTCGCCGAGCCCGGGGGTGACGGTGGCCTTCATCCTCGTGGACGGCGCCCCGGTGGAGCTGCTGGAGTACCGGCGTGGAAGTGAACAGTGAGCAGTGAACAGTGAGCAGTGAACAGTGAGGAGATAGGAGATAGGAGATAGGAGTTGAGAACTCCTCGTGCTCGTAATTCGTACTTGTAATCGTGATCGTAATCGTAATCGTAATCGTGATCGTAATCGAGGCTCGAGGCTAGAGACTCGAGGCTCGTTCCCGTGACGCGGATATCGGACATCGGATTTCGTGCTCGTAATTCGTAATCGTGATCGTAA
>ENA-ORXD01000203-ORXD01000203.1-sediment-metagenome-genome-assembly--contig:-NODE-203-length-92201-cov-8.271905_pt1 | contig 92201 bp, 91 predicted proteins | sample MGYA00237862_ERZ511471 | MGnify/ENA metagenome assembly ERZ511471
TGCATCGATGACCCCGAAGTCTTTAACCGGGGGCTTATGGACTACCTCGTCTGGTATAACACTGAAAGACCACACCGCAGCATTGGCAAGCTGCCTCCACTGCGCTATTATTTGGATAACTACGCCCCTTCTCAGTCCAATATGTTATGGACGATTACAATTTCTTGCTTAAGGAGGGGTGATTTGTTAAAATCAGTTAAGCACGAGGGCCGTTAGCTCAGTTGGTAGAGCACCTGACTTTTAATCAGGGTGTCACAGGTTCGAGACCTGTACGGCCTACCAGATTCAAAAATCGCTGGTTTTTGCCCCAGTATTTCACGAGTTAAGGTGTCGAAACATCAACATTTTGCGACACGTTAACTGGTCATGACCTTCCTCCCATCATCAGCTTCACTTATGACTAGCGCAGTCATTGCAGCTACTCCTTAGGGGTAGCTCTCTATAATGAGCTGTGTGGCCTGATCTTGTTGTAATCTCTCCGTCATTCTTCGATGAGGCTTCTGGCATGACTTAAAGCTGATGAACCAATTAGTAACGAGACACTCGTCCCAAAATCTCCCGTTGAAGCTCTCGATATAGGCATTTTCCATCGGCTTCCCCGGACGGATAAAGCTCAGCTTTACGCCTTTCCGGTACGCCCACTCGTCCAGGACACGCCCGGCAAACTCCGGCCCATTATCGATGGTTATAACCTCCGGTAGTCCCCTGATTTCCGCCAGTTTCTCAAGGACACCAACGACTCGGCGACCACCTAAAGACGTATCCACCTCGATGGCAGGGCATTCCCTGGAGTAGTCATCGACAATCGCCAGGGCACGAAAGCGCCGCCCGGTGATGATGCTGTCAGTAACGAAGTCCATGGACCACCGCTCGTTCGTCCGCTGCGGGAAAGGTATCACGATTCTAGCACCGGCGGCACCCTTCCTGCGCCGTTTCTTTCTCAAAAGCAGCTCTTCTTCCCGATACAGCCTTTCTGTCCTCTTGTGATTGATCACCAGGCCCTCCCTTTTCAGCAGGATATGTAATCGCGGACTCCCGAATCTCTTCCGCTGCTCCGCCAACTCCCGTAGACGCTTTCGCATAATGTGATCATCACACGGCTTCGGTTGATATCGATAGACCGACGACGAGATATCGACAACCAAACAGGCACGTCTTTCACTTAGCCCAAGGCTCTCCCTGATATGGGAGACCGCTAAACGCTTCACCTTGGGCTTCAGAAGTATTTTGAGAGCAATTCCTTGAGGGCGCGGATATCTAGCGCCTGGTCGGCTACAATCTGCTTCAGACGGCGGTTTCGTCTTCGAGCCCCTTCAGTCTCTTGAACTCGCTGACGGAGAGACCGGAGTATTTTGCCTTCCAGTTGTAGTAGGTGGCGTCGCTCATCCCGTGTTTGCGGCAGAGGTCGGCGACCCTGGCTCCAGCCTCTCCCTCCTTTAACACGGCGATGATCTGTTCCTCGGTGTACGTCCTGGCTTTCATGAGTCCTCCTGGTGTTTTTATTTTACCAGAAGACTCTAAGTCATGACGTAGCTGTTTTCGGGGGTAAGGTCAGTTAAACATGAGTTTCAGTGAATTGGAAATAAGGAAGCAACCAAATTGTAGAGTGTGTGGAAAAGAAAGTGGTGACGGCGAAAATGATTAAAATATTTCTTTCCCAGCCTTTTTCTTATCATGCCAATAATGAACGTGAAGTCGAAGTTAGGGGAGGGAATATAGGTGAATGTCTTGCATATCTAGTCGAGCAATATCCTGATATCAAAAATGAAATATTCAACCAAGAGGGAGTATTACATTACGACATAGACTTATACGTCAACAGGCAAAGTATTGCCCCGATAAGATTGGATATGAAAATAACGGATGGAGATGAAATTTATATGTTGGCCTTTATTGATGACGGTTAAAAGTAAATATGAATAAAAATACGCTATATGTTTACCGCTATAGATGTCAAGACCCGCTTCGCTTTTGCCTATCTGTACAAGTCTAACTCCTCAGCCAACGGTAAGGATTTCCTCAACAAGTTCAGCCGCGTGGCGCCGTTTCCGGTCAGGCACATTCAGACAGACAATGGCGTCGAATTCTTAAAACACTTCTCCCGCTCCTGCGAGGATCGTGAGCTGGTGCACTTCTTTAACTATCCCAGGCATCCTCAATCTAACGGCCACCTGGAACGTTTTAACCGCACCATTCAGGAGCAGCACGCCGACTGGTACACCGATTGCATCGATGACCCCGAAGTCTTTAACCGGGGGCTTATGGACTACCTCGTCTGGTATAACACTGAAAGACCACACCGCAGCATTGGCAAGCTGCCTCCACTGCGCTATTATTTGGATAACTACGCCCCTTCTCAGTCCAATATGTTATGGACGCTTACACGAAATTGCACATCAAGCCTGTCATTGCTATAATAAGTCCGAAGCGAGGTCCTTTGGCTACGGAAAACATATCCCGGGAACTGGAAATAATGCGCCACTCCACCGCCCACGTTATGGCGGAGGCGGTGCTTTCCCTTTTCCCGGACGCTAAATTCGGCATCGGGCCGTCAATTCAGGACGGCTTTTACTATGACTTTGACCTGCCCCGCTCCCTCACCCCGGAGGACCTCCCCGCTATCGAAGAGAGGATGCGGGAATCAATCGCGGCCAACCAGCCCTTTGACCGCAGTGAAATAAGCAAGACGGAAGCTAAAACACTATTCACCGGACAGCCCTACAAGCTGGAGCTCCTGGATGAAATTCCGGAAGATAAAGTAAGCATCTACCGGCAGGGAAACTTTACCGATTTATGCCGGGGGCCTCACCTTGATGCTACCGGTGAGATAAAAGCCTTCAAGCTGATTAATATTGCCGGGGCCTACTGGCGGGGTGACGAGCACCGTCCCATGCTCCAGCGTATCTACGGGGCCGTCTTCCCCACCCAAAAGGAGCTTGACGATTATCTGGAGAAGCTGGATGAAGCCGGCCGCCGCGACCACCGCCGCCTGGGCCGCGAGCTTGACCTTTACAGCATCCATGATGAGGCAGGGCCCGGCCTGATTCACTGGCACCCCAAGGGCGCCGCCGTCCGCCGCATCGTGGAGGACTTCTGGCGGGAGGAACACGTTAAGCGCGACTATGATATCGTCTTTACCCCACACATCGCCAAGGTAGACCTCTGGAAGACCAGCGGCCACTGGGAGTACTACCGGGAGAACATGTACAGCCCCATGGACATAGATGAGCAGCTCTACGTCATCAAGCCGATGAACTGCGTGGGGCATATCCTGATTTACAAGACAAAGCTGAGGAGCTACCGCGATTTGCCCCTGCGCTATGCCGAACTGGGCACGGTCTACCGCTACGAGCGCTCCGGCGTCCTCCACGGACTGGCCCGGGTGCGCGGCTTCACCCAGGATGACGCCCACATCTTTTGCCGGTTTGACCAGCTGGAAGGCGAGGTGGTCAGGGTGCTGGAGCTCACCAAATTCATGATGAGCACTTTCGGCTTCAATAAATATAAAGTGATGCTTTCCACGCGCCCGGACAAGTATGCCGGAACGCTGGAAGCCTGGGAACAGGCCACGGAAACGCTGCGCAAGGCACTGGAGCGCACCGGCACGGCATACACCATCGACCCCGGTGAAGGCGTCTTTTACGGCCCCAAGATTGATACCAAGATTGAAGATGCCCTGGGCAGGGACTGGCAGGGCCCCACGGTACAGGTGGACTTCAATAACCCCCAGCGGTTCGATGTCAATTACATCGGTGAGGACGGCCAGGAGCACGCCGTGGCCATGATCCACCGCACCGTGCTCGGCAGCATGGAGCGCTTCATGGCATGCTTGACGGAGCATTACGGCGGCGCCTTCCCGGTCTGGCTGGCCCCGGTCCAGGTAAAAATCATCCCCATCGCTGACCGCCATCTGGAATACGTGGAAAGGCTCTCCCGGGAACTGAAGAACAGCGGCATCCGCACCGAGATTGATGCCCGCTCGGAAAGGGTCAACCTGAAAATACGCCAGGCCCAGCTGGAAAAAGTACCTTATATGCTCGTCATCGGCGATAAAGAGGTAAACAGCAATACCGTCTCCGTCCGCCTCCGCAGCGGTGAGCAGCAGAATGACCGTTCGCTGGATGATTTCCGGGACGCCGTACTGACCGCCGACAAGACCAGAAGTTGACGGGGGCCCCGGAGCCTCTGAACGTCCCCCTCAGATTTGTTCTCCCGCCCAACCCCACCCTCAGCACTTCTTCGACGGCTCCTAACCTGATTAAACCGGGTTCGAGCCGAGGTAATACCTGGGGGAAGCAAAGGAAGCAGAGTTGGCGGAGCAGGGCAAGTCATAGTTGGCAGAGAATAGCCCTGGGGCGGGCCGGGCGGGAAAGCGAATCATGGGCCGCGGGGAGGGGCTTCCGAAAATCAGCCAGAGTTCTCCGGACTAAGCTTGAATTACCTTTGCGTAATATGGTATAGTTATTTCTCGTAGGACACTTGTGCTTTGAGGGGGTAAAGAAGGACCATAATTAAAGAACTGCGCATAAATCAACGGATAACCGCTAGAGAAGTACGCCTGATGGGTGAAAAAGGGGAGCAGTTGGGGATTTTGCCCCTGGCCCAGGCCCAGGAAATGGCGCGGAAACAGAACCTTGATCTGGTGGAAGTCGCTCCCACAGCAACACCCCCCGTATGCCGATTACTTGATTACGGCAAGTATAAGTACGCCCAGGCTAAAAAAGAGCAGGAAGCCAAGAAGAGCCAGAAGACCTCCGAGTTGAGACAGGTCCGCATGCGCCCCAAAATCGGGGAGCATGACTTTAACGCCAAGGCCAGGACAACACGGAAGCTTCTCAACGGTGGTGACAAAGTGAAGGTCACCATCCTCTTCCGGGGCAGAGAGATAACCCATCCCGATCTGGGATGGAAGCTGCTCCAGCGTATGGCGGAGAACATGGCTGACATCTCCAACATGGAGCGTCAGCCTTCAATCGAAGGAAGGCAGATGCACGCCATATTGGCCCCGGCAAGCCAGAAAGCCGGGCAAAAAGAAGCAGTAAAGGAAACGCAAAATGCCTAAAATGAAAACCCATAAAGGAGCCAAGAGCCGTTTTCATATCACCGGCACCGGTAAAATAATGCGGGTAAAAGGGCCGAAGAGCCATCTGCGCCGCAACAAAGCAAGACGGGTGAAGCGCCTCTTTGACGAGACCATCCCGCTGCATCCCAGTGACCGGGCCAGAATCAAGCGGCTTATTCCCTACGGGGTCTAGACAGGAGGAGCTCTTGCCAAGGGTAAAATCAGGGACAGATACACGGAGAAAGCATAAAAAAGTGCTGGCGCTCACCAAGGGACAGCGGGCGACCCGTCACTCTCTCTACCGCCGCGCCCATGAAGCCATGCTGAAATCGCTCAGTTACGCTTACGCCCACCGCCGCGACCGCAAATCAGATATGCGTAAGCTCTGGATACTGCGGATAAATGCCGCCAGCCGGGCAAACGGCTTAAAATACGGCGAACTCATGAACGGTCTGAACAGGGCCGGTGTGGCCATCAACCGCAAAATGCTGGCGGAAATGGCGGTTAGAGAGCCGGAGGCGTTCGCCAATCTGGTCGCCATTGCCAAAGGGCAGACCGAATAGTCCCCGCCCCCGGCCCAAGCCTGCGCTCTTCGTTCCGAATATCGATTAAACGATGGGAAAAGACAATCCGACATCGCAACTGGATGCTTTAAAAGCTGCCGCTTTAAGTGAACTGGAGAGCACCAGCAAAACCGAAGACCTGGAAAGCTGGCGTATCCGTTATCTGGGCAAAAAAGGGGCCCTGACCGGTATCCTGCGCGGACTGGGAACACTGCCCATCGACGAGAGAAAAACGGTCGGCGCGCGGGCCAACGAATTAAAACTCATCCTGGAGGAGAACTACCGCCAGAAGGAGCAGTCGCTCCAGGAAATCCGCCTCGCCGAGCGCACCCGCGCTGATACGCTGGACATCACTCTCCCCGGACGCCCCCTCCCGCAGGGACGCCTGCACCCCATCACCCAGACCCTTGATGAAATCAGCAGCATCTTCATTTCCATGGGCTTTCAGATAATGGAAGGGCCCGAGGTAGAGTGGGACTATTACAACTTTGAGGCCCTGAACATCCCCGCCGAGCACCCCGCCCGGGATACCATGTCCTCTTCCTGGTTATACGCCGGCAAAGGCGATGGAGAGAAAGCGATGCTGTTGCGCACGCACACCACGTCGGTGACCGCCCGTACGCTGGAAAAGCTGGAACCGCCGATAAGGGCCATCGAGATGGGCAAGGTCTACCGTTACGAGGCCAGTGACGCCACGCACATTCCCATGTTCCATCAAATCGACGGCATCGCCGTGGATAAGAGCATCACCATGGCCGACCTCAAGGGGACCCTGTACGAGTTCTCCCGCCGTTTCTTTGGACCTGACCGGAAGGTACGCTTCCGCTGCGATTATTTTCCCTTTGTCGAACCGGGCATTGAAATGGCCATCGAGTGCGGCGTCTGCCACGGAGGCGGCTGCCGCCTCTGCAGTGAAAGCGGCTGGATTGAAATTCTCGGCGCCGGGATGACCCATCCCCGGGTGCTGGAACACGCCGGCATCGACCCTAAAGAATACACCAGCTTCGCCTTCGGCATCGGCATTGAAAGGCTGCCCATGCTGCGCTACGGAATCGATGACATCAGGTTGTTCTATGGGAGCGACCTTCGCTTCCTGAAACAGTTTTAGAGAACATTATGAAAGTCCCGCTGAAATGGCTTAAAGACTACGTTGACCCGCGGATAGCGGCAGATGAACTGGCCCGCCGGCTGACCCTGGCCGGATTTGAGACGATGACCGTAACCGCCGGAGGCAAATGGGAAAATGTGGTCATCGGCAGGATAGCCGCGGTAGACCCCCACCCCAACGCCGACCGGCTCCGCCTCGCCACCGTGGACCTGGGCAGCGGGCAGGAGACCGTGGTCTGCGGCGCGCCCAACCTTAACGTCGGGGACAAAATCGTTTTTGCCCGTGTCGGCGCCGAGCTTTTCGACCCCTATAAGAACGAAACTGCGCTACTCAAACCCGCCAAAATACGCGGTGTAGAATCGCGCGGGATGGTCTGCTCGGAAAAGGAGCTGGGCATTTCGGAAAGCCACGAGGGCATCCTGGTGCTTCCCGCTGATGCCCCGCTAGGTATATCACTGGCGGAATATTTCGGCAATATTGTCCTGGACGTCGACGTGACCCCCAACCGCCCCGACTGTCTCTGCGTCATCGGCATTACCCGGGAAGCGGCGGCACTGACCGGACAGATACCGCAGATACCGGAAATCACCTACGCCGAGACGGAAGCGCCTGTCGGTAGCAGGATAACCATTGAAATCAAAGACCCGGACCTCTGCCCCCGCTATTGCGCCAGCCTGATTACGGGCATCAGCATCGGGGAATCTCCCCCCTGGATGGAGGAAAGGCTAATCGCCTGCGGCATGCGCCCCATCAATAACATCGTGGATATCACCAACTACGTGATGCTGGAATACGGCCAGCCGCTGCACGCCTTCGACTACGATAAAATCAGGGACGGGAAAATCATCGTCCGCCGCGCGGAAAGCGGCGAGGTCATCGAAAGCCTGGACGGAATGGAGAGAAAGCTCACCCCGGACATGCTGGTCATTGCCGATGCCGGGCGGCCCGTCGCCATCGCCGGGGTGATGGGCGGCGCCAACAGCGAGGTCACGGGAAACACCGCCACCATCCTGCTGGAAGCGGCCAGCTTCAACCCGGCGAGTATCCACCACACCTCGCGCAACCTCTTCCTCACCAGCGAGGCTTCTATGCGCTTCGAGCGGGGCATCCGCCCCGGACTGACCGAGCCCGCACTGAGAAGGGCTACCCAGCTGATGATGGAGCTGGCAAACGGAAAAGCGGCGCGTGGCATCGCCGATATCTATCCCGGCAAAACGGAGGCAAAGTCCGTTACGCTTGCCCCCTCCGAGGTAAAACGCATCCTCGGGATAGAATTCACCCCTGAGCAGATTATCGGGGCACTGAAATCGCTCGGCTTCGATGTGAAAGAAAGCAGTGACCGGGAACTTAAAGTCACTGCGCCCTACTGGCGGGGCGATATTAATCGGGAAATCGACCTTATCGAGGAAGTGGCCCGGATTATCGGTTATGATAAAATTCCCACCACCCTGCTGGGAGAACCTCTGCCGCACCAGGACCCCGACCCTTCCCTGCGCCTGCGCGAAAAAATAAAGAACTGTCTTACCGGCTATGGTTTCCAGGAAATCATCAGCTACTCGCTCAACGGTCTGGAAGACCTGAAAAAACTGCACCCGGCACAGGAAGAACCCGCGCCGATGCCGCTGCGCCTGACCAACCCCATGACCGCAGACCTGGAATACCTCCGCCCCGGCCTCCGCGTGAACCTGCTTAACGCCCTCGCCGGCAACCGGCGGCACGAAGAGGGCAATATCCGACTCTTCGAGATGGGGAAGACCTACCTGCCCCGCCCCAAAGATTTGCCTGACGAGGTTGAAACGCTGTGCGGGGTTATCACCGGCAGCTTACTGGAGAAGTCATGGCTGGGTGAAACCGGGCCGCTCGATTTCTTCGACGTGAAAGGAATGGTGGAAGGCATTTTCCGGCAGGCGGGTACTTCAGCCGGCTTTGCCCCCGGCAAGGACCCCGGCTTAAATCCTAGTCGGCAGGCAGCCATTATGGTCGATGGTCAGCAGATAGGAATCTTGGGCGAGCTTCACCCGAAGGTCGCCGCCGGCTTTGATATCGAAGGGACGGTATATCTCCTTGAAATCAACGTCTCCGCACTGATACCCCACGCACTTGAGGAAAAGGCTTTCCAGCCCATCCCCCGCTTCCCCGGCATCCTGCGCGACCTGGCGCTGGTCGTCAATGCTGACACCACCCATCAGCAGGTCCACGAGATTATTACCGGTTTCCCGCTGGTCAGGGAAGCCAGCATTTTCGATGTCTATACCGGAAAGCAGGTCCCGCCGGGCAAGAAATCGCTGGCCTACCGCGTCCTCTACCAGTCCGCGGAGCACACCCTGACCGACGAAGAGGTCGATCGGACACAGGACAAAATCCTCAAAAAACTGGAGCACGTGCTGGGAGCTACCCTTAGAGCTTAGATTCCTGAATCAACCTTTGCAGGTCAGCAACGATATTTTCCCGCAGGACCAGCGTATTTTCCTTCTGCTTGCGCTGTTTTAGCTCAACGCTGTTTTTCTCCAGCGTCCGGGCGCTGACGGTGACGCGGAACGGTATCCCCAGCAGGTCGGCATCGTTGAACTTTACGCCGGGCGACTCCGCGCGGTCGTCGAAGAGCACCTCCAGTCCGGCTGCTTCCATCTCGGCGTAAAGTTTTTCCGCCACCTCCGCCACCTGACTCCCCTCCCGGTACAGCGGGCAGAGATAGACGTGGTAAGGGGCAATCGGCACAGGCCAGATGATGCCCTTGTCGTCATGGTTCTGCTCCACCGCCGCGGAGAGCAGCCGCCCCACCCCGATTCCGTAACAGCCCATGATAATGGGACGGGATTCCCCCTTTTCGTCGGTAAACAGCGCCCCGAGCTTCTCACTGAAAAAAGTACCCAGCTTGAAGATATGCCCCACCTCGATGCCCCGCATGGAAACCAGCTTTCCGCCGCATTTCGTGCAGTTTTCCCCGGCCTTAACTTTAGCAATATCAGTCACTATTTCCGCCCGGAAGTCTCGGGGATAATTGACGTTTTTCAAATGCGTTTCCGGTCTGTTGCCGCCGGCCACGAAGTTCGTCCCGGTGGTGATGGAATCGTCGGCGATTACCCGGAAGCCCTTCAATCCCACCGGCGAGGCCGCCCCGGCAACGATACCGGCGTCAACAACTTCCGCTTCCGTCGCCATGCGTAAATCGGTGGCATGCAGGGTATTTTTGAGTTTGATTTCGTTCACATCAAGGTCGCCGCGGATAACTACGAAAACAAGCTCACCATCCGCGATGTAAAAAACGGCTTTTATCGTCTGCCTGTCCGGAATACTCAGGAACCGGGAAACCTCTTCAATCGTAGCGGCGCCGGGGGTGGCTATTTCCTCCAGCGGCAGCGGCTTTCCGTTTTCCGCGCTGCCCTTGACGCTTTCCGCCTTTTCCGCATTCGCCGCATAGCGGCAGGCCGGACAGTGAATAACCTCATCCTCGCCGCTTTCCACCAGCAGCATGAACTCGTGGGAGTCCTTCCCCCCGATGGCCCCGCTGTCCGCTTCCACCATCAGGTGCGGCAGGCCACAGCGGGTGTAGATGTTTTCGTAGGCATGGAGCATCTTCTGGTAGCTTTCCTCCAGCCCGGCCTCATCGGCATCAAAGCTGTAAAGGTCCTTCATCGGGAACTCACGGACGCGAATGAGACCCCCGCGCGGGCGGGGTTCATCACGAAACTTGGTCTGAATCTGGTACAGTCGCTGGGGCAGGTCACGGTAGCTTTGCACGTTCCGGCTTACCAGCGTGGTGATAACCTCTTCATGGGTGGGGCCCAGGGCAAGCTCCCGCTCCCGGCGGTCTCGCAGGGTGAAAAGCCCCTTGCCAAAGGCCCGGTCGCGCCCGGTCTCCTGCCATAGCTCCAGGGGCTGCAATACCGGCATGCTCAGTTCCTGTCCCCCCGCATTGTTCATCTCTTCACGGATGATGTTCTCAATCTTTCTGAGCGCTCTCCAGGCAAGGGGCAAATAGGAATAGACCCCGGCGACAAGCTGGTGAACCATACCCGCGCGCAGCAGCAGCCGGTGGCTGACGGTATCCGCGTCGGCGGGTATTTCCCTCTGGGTCTTTCCAAACAGTTTTGATAAGCGCACTTTCCACTCCTAAACCTGGATTACAGCTCCGTGGCCAGGCTGGTTATCTCGGCATTGATTGCATTCAATTCGCCTTCCTGTGCTCTCAAGAGCTCGATCAGCTTGTCGTGGACAGCTTTCAGCCTGTCTGCCGCCGCCTGGCTCGCAGCATGGTTCAACTGGTCGAGTACTTTATTCGCTTCTTCCGCCAGCCGGTTCCTGATTTCCACCCTGACATTATACTCCTGAATCAAAGCATTATGACTCTTTAACTCTCCGGGCGTTTCAAAGAACCAGCCGCGATAGTAGAGAGCGTTCTCGCTCTGCGGTACTACATAGCCGCCGGTGGTTTCCAGCGCCAGGTATTACCCGGAGGCAACCTCCGCCAGCACCCAGGCATGGTCAGACTGGACAATATCAGATAGCGGGATATCAACATCTCCCACTACAACGACCGACTTGATACCCTGGGCTTTGAGCATGTTCCATACTTCCGCAGCCATATCGGAGCAGACGAACAAATCGTACGTGCTGTAAACGTGCGTCTCATGATAATACTTGATAATCTTGGCCACCGTCTCCGCCGGAGTGTTCCCCACCAGTTCGTACTGTTCTCTGAGGTCAGCGACCTGCTTTTCCAGCTTGTCCGCCTGAGATTGCGCTTGAGAGAACTGCCCCTGAAGTTCACGGTTCTGCGCCTTCAACTGGTTGATTTCGTTCTGTAAAGCGGCATTCTGCTCCTGCTGTCTGGTAAGATGGGAAGCCACCTGGTCATACTGCTGTGCTGGAACCCCGCACCCCACCAATAGAACCAGGAGCGTCAGCACCATTCCCACTAAGGCTATCTTCTTCATACTAATCTACCTCACCCCCTGTGTCCCCCCCTCCCTGCGAGGTTATCAAAGGAGAGGGGGAGGAATTAGGGAAGAGGGGTTTCACCCCTCTTAATGACCCCATGTTTTGAAATCCCTCTCGGTCTCCCTTTCTAATTGATAACCGACGCAACAGGCTTTTGCTTCACTTTCTGAATTTCGACTATCAGTGGAGGGACAGTACCTCTTATATCAACATTGTCATTATACACGAATATCTTGATGTCGAAAAACTCAAACACGGCCCGGATGTTCCTGATGATGTCGGGTCCCCCTCGCAAGCTTCACGGGTCGGCCGACCGGGGATGCCGAACGCTTCTCACCGGCATCCCGGCTCATCCCTTTAGGCGGGATGCGGTAAAGAGGACTTTATAGATACTCCCTTCGTAGCTACGAAACAGAATTCACAGGTTGTTATCTCCGCCGTGCAGATTATTTAAACCTTAATCCTTGTCTGACATTTGACCACGGGTGTATAATTGCCATAACCAAAAGGACTCCATGATGAGTAGTCTAACAAATAGAAGCTTTTAGGATATATTACGGATTAATAATCTGAGATAAATAATTCGGCTCGGCGTTGCCGGGGAAGCAAGGGCTTAATTGATGGCAAGGATGGGCTAAGGTGATGGTCAGGAACAGGCGAAAATCATCTTTCTATCTTGACCTCCAGGCCGTTATTGACGGTATTGAAGATGAAATGCTGGTCATTGACGGAGAGCACCGGATCAGGTTTGCCAACGCTGCCGCCCGGAAGCATGCCGGCCAGGCGGAAACCCTGATTGGCCGGCTCTGTTATGAAGTTTTCCAGGGCAGGGACCGGCCCTGCAGGGCGCCGTTGTGGGGATGCCCCCTCGGTGAGGTGCTGCGGACCGGGCGTCCCGTGACTACGGTCCATCCCGCGCCTCCCAACGGCAGTGATACCTACCTTAAGATTACCGGATATCCCCTGCCGGGTGATACCGGCATAGCCGGGGCGATGGTAGAGTTGCGCCGGGACGTTACCGCGGAGCGGGAACTTGAAAAGCAGGTACTGCGTCGCCATCATCAGCTCCTTGCCCTGAACCATATTTCCAGCGCGGTCAGCGGTCTGCGCGACCTGGAGACCATTCTGCGTATCGCCCTGGACAGCGTGCTCGACCTTTTTTCGGGGACGGTTGGCGGCATCCTCCTCGTGGATAACAAGGAGCAGGCGCTTTTCTATCGGGTCTATTCCGGTCTTTCTCCCAGGTACGCAGAGAACCGGAGAATCGCCTTCGGTCAGGGGGTTGCGGGCAGGGTTGCCCAGGAAGGGCAGTCGCTACTGGTGGATGATATTTCACGGGACCCCAGGGCGGCGCGTCCGGACCTGGTCAGCACGGAAGGAATCCGCGGATTTGTCAGCATTCCCCTCAAGTCGAAGGAAAAAGTGATGGGGGTAATGAACATCTTCAGCCGCACGCCGGGGCGTTTCGGCGCGGATGACCTCTCCCTGCTCAACTCCATCGGAGATTACCTGGGTACTACCATCGAGCAGGCGAAGCTGTATGAGCGTCTGGCGCGAGTGGGGGAGCGCTACAAGGTCCTGCTGCATCAGTCCCTGACTGCGCAGGAGCAAGAGCGCAAGCGTGTGGCGCGGGAGCTCCATGACGAGACGGCACAGTCCCTGACCAGTCTCACGCTCAGCCTCCAGGCGCTTATCGGCATGGCAGAGTTGAAGGGCTACACCGCCCCGGAGTTCCTAGACAAGCTGAAGAAGGTGCACAGCTACGCGGTGCATGCGGGAAACGAAATCGTCCGGCTGATGAAAGAGCTACGCCCTACACTGCTGGATGAGCTGGGGCTTCCGGCAGCCATCCACCGCTACGCCAGGGACGCGCTCCAGGCGCAGGACATTAATGTCTTCACCGAATTCAAAGGCACCGACCGGCGGTTCCCGCCTGAGGTTGAGGTGACCCTCTTCCGCATCGCCCAGGGAGCCATCGGTAATATCGTGGAACACTCCGGAGCGAAAAATACCTGGATACTCCTGGAGTGCGATGAAAAAAACTGTACTCTGACGATAACTGACGATGGGAAGGGTTTTGACGTGAGCAAGCTTACCAGGGTGGAGCGCAGCGGACGCGGCACGGGGCTGTTTACCATGCGGGAAAGGACCAGCATGCTTGGCGGACACGGATGGGTGGAATCGAAACCGGGTAAGGGCACGAAGGTTATTGCCAGGGTGCCTCTTTCCGTATCGGTCACAGACCTGAACTGGGAAGAACCGGATAATGCCTAAGATAAAAGTGCTCATTGTCGATGACCACACCCTGGTGAGGGACGGGATTAAAGCCCTTCTCTCGCTCGTTGCCGACATCGAGGTAGTTGGCGAGGCGGAAAACGGCAGGGAAGCGCTGGAGAGGGTGATAGAGTTAGCCCCGGATGTTGTCCTGATGGACTTAGCGATGCCGGTAATGAGCGGGCTGGAGGCAACGCGCCGCATCCGCAGGGAATTTCCGAAGACCCGGGTGCTGGCGCTCACCCAGTATGATGACAGCGAATACGTCATTCCGGTCATTGAGGCGGGGGCTTCGGGTTTTGTCACCAAGATGGTCGCTTCTTCCGAGCTCGCCTCTGCGATTCAGGCGGTTTACCGGGGAGAATCTTTCCTGTCGCCGAGCGCGGCGTCCTCGCTGGTGGAAGAGTTCCAGCAGAAGACCGCCGCAGAAACGGAAAAAGACCCTTACGAGCATCTCACCGACCGCGAGCGCGAGGTCCTGAAACTGGTGGCGGAAGGGCATACCGTCCGGGAAATCGCCGGGATGCTCGTGGTCAGCCCCAAGACGGTGGAATGGTACAAGACCAGCCTGATGCAGAAGCTCAATATCCATAGCAAGACTGACCTCATCAAATACGCCATCCGCAAGCGCGTCATCAATCTCTAGTCCGGAACATCAGCAGAACCAGGTATTTTCCGGCGGCAATTCACGGAGATAACCGGGGGCAATCCCGGGTCAATGCCTATTGCCCTTTCCCGCGCCGGATGCCACCATGATAATACACGTAGTATCCGGGTTAAGGAGCCTTATGAGCAATTCAGTTTCGCACCCGGGAATGGTGAGGCAATGCGGCTCTCTGGACCACAGTCTTATCCCTCCATGCCAGACTGCCTGCCCCCTGCACATGGACATCCGCGAGTACGTTGACCTCGTTGCTCAGGGCAAAACAATGGAAGCCCTCCAGATTATCCGCGGAGGAAACCCCTTCCCTTCGATTTGCGCTTACGTCTGCACCCATCCCTGTGAGGAGTCCTGCCGCCGGGGACAGGTGGATAACCCCGTGTCAATCCGGGCCCTGAAAAGGTTTGCCGTGGAGTTCGGTGGCGACCGCATGGTGCAGGCGGAAGCCGAAACGACGCAACCGGAAAAGGTAGCCATCGTGGGCTCGGGCCCGGCGGGGCTTGCCTGCGCCTATTATCTCCGCAGGCGCGGTTACCCGGTAACCGTTTTTGAAGCCCATAGCGCCATCGGCGGCATGCTCCGGGTGGGCATCCCCCAGTACCGCCTCCCCCGGGAAGTTCTGGATGTCGAGGTCAAGCGGCTGATCCAGATGGGTGTCGAAATCCGTACGGAGACGAGAGTCGTTTTGCTTGACTTGCTTTTTGAGCTGGGCTACAAGGCTATCTTTCTCACCATCGGTGCGCACCAGAGCCTGAGGCTGGGCATCACAGGGGATGAGAGCCCCGGCGTGATTGATGGCGCCACTTTCCTGCGGGAGGTCAACCTCGGCCTGAAACCGTCGCTTGGCCGGAAGGTAGCGGTAGTGGGTGGTGGTAACGTGGCGATAGATGCAGCCCGCACGGCCGCAAGACTGGGGGCAAGAACGGTACGCATCCTTTACCGACGCAGCCGGACGGAGATGCCGGCGGACCCCGGGGAAATCGAGCAGGCGCTGGCCGAGGGCGTCCGGATAAAATACCTGGTGGCGCCAACAAAGATAAGGAGAGAGGACCGGCACCTGGTGGTCACCAGCGTCAGGATAAAGCTGGGGGAACCGGACGCCAGCGGGCGTTCCCGTCCCGTGCCGGTGGACGGCAGTGAGTATGAAGAGAGGTATGATGTCCTGATTACTGCTATCGGGCAGGCGCCGCAGGCGCCGGGGGACTTTAACGTCCGCATCGGCAAGGGCAGTACGATTCAGGTGGACCCGGTGACGCTTACCACCAACCGCAACGGGGTCTTTGCCGGCGGCGATGCCGTCACGGGGCCCGCCACGGTAACGGAAGCCCTGGCAGCGGGCCGTCTGGCGGCTTACCGCATCGATGACTACCTCCGCCATCGCTACCCGACAGGGACAGCCACCAGGCAGATACTCCCCGGTGACCTCAAGGTGGAAACCGTGGAAGCGATCAAGAAGCTGGAACGCCGGATACCCGAGGTCCTCACACCGCAAGAACGCAAAAAGGCCTTCGAGCCGGTGGAACTGGTGTATGATTGGGAAACCGCCGTCGCCGAAGCCCGGCGGTGCCTGCGCTGCGGTGTGGGGGCGGAAATCCTGTCACAGGAACGCTGCGCCACCTGCCTTACCTGTCTGCGGGTATGTCCCTATCACGTCCCTTACCTGGACGGCAAGGGAGACATCCAGATACCCGCCGACCAGTGCCAGGCTTGCGGCATCTGCGTGGCGGAATGTCCCGCCAGGGTCATCGTGCTGCGCAGTCTCGCCGACCGCCGGAGCATCGATGAAGAACTGGAGCATGTCCTGGGCGGCATGGCGGGGTCAAAAGTAAAACCGCCCATCCTGGGTTTCTGCTGCCAGTACGGCCTCTACGGTACGGGCGCGCTGGCGCGTCTCTGGCGGGAGACCGGGGCAGGGACCTGGATTGTGCCGGTGCTTTGTGTGGCCAAGGTTGAGAGCGAGCACATCCTCCGCGCCTTCGAAAAGGGCGCCGAGGGTGTTTTTATCGCCGGCTGCGGGGAGCAGTGCTCCCGGGAAAACACCGCTTTCTATGTCAACCAGCGCGCTACCAGGGTCAGAAAGGTCTTACAGGCAATCAGCCTGGAGCCGGAGCGCCTGCAGACCTTCTTCCCCAACGAACAGGACCTCGCCGCCGAGATGGACCGCTTTACCGAGGCGGTCGGCGGCTATTATCTTGCCTCAGTGATGGCGAAGGAGGTGAAACAGTGATTGTCGCCGAGCAAAAACCGCTGGAGGAAATCAGAAGCATGATTGCCGCATACGGGAGGGTGCTCCTCCTGGGCTGCGGCACCTGCGTTACGGTCTGCAACGCCGGGGGCGAGCGTGAAGTCTCCTTCCTCCGGCACGCCCTCCAGTTGGCGCACATGAAGAATGGAGACGGGTCACACGAGTTCTCAGAATTCACCCTGAAGCGGCAGTGCGACCCTGAGTTCCTGGCTTTGCTGTCTGGAAGGACGGAAGAGGTAGACGCGGTGCTCTCCCTTGCCTGCGGCATCGGTGTGCAGGCAATGGCCGAACATTTCCCGGATTTGCCGGTACTGCCGGCGGTAAACACCACCTTTCTGGGCGTGGCTGACGGGCAGGGGGCCTGGGATGAGCGCTGCTCCGCTTGCGGCGAGTGCCACCTGGAGGACACGGGGGGGATTTGCCCCGTGACCCGCTGCACCAAGGGCATTCTCAACGGGCCGTGTGCCGGCACCAAGAACGGGAAGTGTGAAGCCAGCAAGGAGATGGACTGTGCCTGGGTTGCCATCTATCAGCGGCTGGAACGCCTCGGGCAGCTGGACAGGATGAGCCGCTACCACCCGCCCCGCAACTTCCAGGTTGTCCCCCGCCCCAGGCGTATCGTCGTCCGAACTGCTCCCGGTTCAGGAGAAGAAAATGGCTAACTCGCTTTTTGAGGAAAAGCTGGCCTCGGGAGAATTCGTCATCACCACGGAGGTCGGGCCGCCCAAGGGCGTTGACCTCACCGAGACCGAACACCATATCGACCTGCTGAAGGACAAGGTGGACGCGATTAACGTCACCGACCACCAGAGCTCCGTGATGCGCTACCCTTCGCTGGGGGGCTGTCTGCTGGTCAAGGAACACGGCGGCGAGCCCATTTTCCAGATGACCTGCCGCGACCGCAACCGGCTGGCCCTCCAGGCGGACCTGCTGTTTGCCTATTCCCGGGGGGTCTATAACGTCCTCTGCCTCACCGGCGACTCCGTGGACGTGGGCGACCACAAGGAAGCCAAACCGGTCTTCGACCTCGACTCCGTACAGCTTTTGAGGATGATAAGGGTGCTGGAGACGGGCAAGGACTTTGCAGGTAATGACCTCAGGGGCGCGCCGAAATTCTGCATCGGCGCTTCGGTCCACCCGGAGGCGGATTTCATCCAGGCCCAGCTGCTCAAGTTCAACAAGAAGGTCGAGGCCGGGGCTCAGTTTTTCCAGACGCAAGGTATTTTCGATCTGGCGAGCCTGCGCCGTTTCATGCAATACGCCTCCCAGTTCGATGTCAAAATCCTCGCAGGCATCATCGTCCTCTCCTCGGCGGGGATGGCACGCTACATGAACAACAACGTCCCCGGCATACTGGTGCCCAAGGCGATTATAGATGAGCTCGCCGGGGTGGAAAAGGGCAAGGGGCTGCAGAAGGGCATGGAAATCGCCGCATCCTTCATCAAGACCATCGGGGCGGAAAAAATATGCCACGGCGTACATATCATGGCGGTGGGCAACGAAGGTATCGTTCCGGAAATACTTGAGGCGGCGGAATTGGTCGGCGCGCGCGGCTAGAACGGACAGGGGGCCGAAAGAATACAGGAGGGAACGAAAATGTCTGAAGAAAAGAAAATCATGCTGATTGACGACGAAGCCGATTTCATCGATGCATTCTCGAAAATATTTTCGGCGAGGTCGTTCCAGGTAATCACCTGCCCCCCGAACCAGTTTGAAGAAGGGATGAAGCAGGAGCCTGACATCGTCGTCCTGGGGACTTGCGCCCCGCGCGGTGAGGCGTTCCGGCTCCACCGCTGGCTTAAAGGGCATCCCCGTTACCGGGATATTCCCCTCTTCGTGATAGACGCCCGGATAGAGGAAAGAGAGACCAGGGGATGGACAAGGGAGGAAGGCATGCATCTGGAGGCGGAGGGGTATGTCTCCAAGCCTGTCGAGCCTTCGGCCCTCGCCCCGCGCATCCAGAGCCTGGTAGAGCGATTGAAGAAAAGAATACGTATTCTCGTTACTGACGACCACACAATGATCCGGGACGGCATTTGCGCGGTGTTAGCTCTGCAAAAGGATTTGGAGGTTGTGGGCGAGGCGGTAAACGGACGGGAAGCGATTGAAAAGACCAGGGTGCTGCTGCCGGACCTGGTGCTGATGGACATCGTAATGCCGGTGATGAGCGGCCTGGAAGCGACAAAGCACATCGCGAAGGAAAGCCCGCAAACACGCGTATTGATATTGACGCAGTACGATGATGAGGAAAACATGTTTGTCGCCAAGCAGTCTGGAGCCCAGGGATTTATCCCCAAGCGGGCGGCCAGCTCAGAGCTGCTCAAAGGGATCCGGGCGGTGGGTGCGGGAAGGTTCTACCCGCCCGCTTTCGCCTACGTGACCGCTAACTGGACAGAAGGCGAGAAGACCTCGCCAACGCCGGGGTAAGATTTAATTTATGACAACTAAAAACAAAACGGATTAGCGTTCCGGAGGGAGTTCGATTCTCCCCCGTCCGGCTAGCTTCTCCTGCCTCCTGCTCTGAACAGCCTGACTGAATACGATTTTTCTCAAATGGTTAAAGTAAACGACGCCCTTTTAGTAAAGAAGTATTATCCCCTTTGGAAAAGGGGGACTAAGCGGGATTCTATTTTTCAACCCCCCTCCACCTCTCTCATCAGCGCGGTAAAGAAGTCTTTCTCCACCACCACCGCCACCTTCTTCCCTTTTTTGAAGATGACCCCTTTCCCTTTCCCGCAGGCAATGCCCACGTCGGCATCCATCGCTTCGCCGGGGCCGTTGACCACGCAGCCCATCACCGCCACCTTGACCGGCCTGTCAATCTTCTCCAGCGCAGCTTCCACCGCCTCCGCCAATTTTACAACATCCGCTTCCGCCCGGCCACAGGTGGGGCAGCTTACCAGCACCGGACCATACTGCCGCAGGTTCAGGCTTTTCAAAATTTCATAGCCCGCCAGCACCTCTTCCCGGGGGTGCCCCGTCAGGGAAACACGAATCGTATCGCCAATGCCCAGATACAGCAAGGTGCCGATGCCCACGGCGCTGCGGATGATGCCCTTGCGTGGCGTTCCCGATTCCGTGATACCGATGTGCAGGGGGTACGGCACCCTATCCGCAATCATCCGATAGGCCTCAATCGTCGTCGGCACGTCAAAAGCTTTCAGGGAGACCTTTATCAAGTCGAAGTCCAGGCTCTCCAGCAGCCTTATCTGCTCCAGGGCGGAGTTTACCATTCTCTCTGCCACCCCGAGGGTGGGGTCAGTTTTCGGCAGGCTGCCCGCGTTCAGGCCGATGCGTATCGGCACACCCCTTTCCTTCGCCGCCAGGGCTACGGCCTTTACCTTTTCCTCCTCACCGATGTTCCCCGGATTAAGGCGCAGACCATCCGCGCCGGACTCTAACGCCATCAGGGCAAGACGATAATCGAAGTGAATATCCGCAACCAGCGGGATTCTAATTCCCTTCCTGATTTCAGCGATGGCCCGGGCTGCTTCCGCGTCCGGCACCGCCACCCGCACTATCTCACACCCGCACTCTTCCAGCTCCCTGATTTGCGCCACTGTTGCCTTGGCGTCGCGGGTATCCGTCTTGGTCATCGACTGCACGGCGACGGGAGCGCCGCCCCCGATGGTGACATCGCCGATGCGAACAGCCCTGCTGGTGCGCCCCGTATTCACGGTACCAGGCTCTCCCCGGCGATGATGCGCAGGATGTCCTGATAAGTAACCAGGGCTACCGCCAGCAGCAGCAGGAAGAAACCGACGGTATGAATCATGCCTTCTATTTTGGGCGAGACGCGTTTGCCCCCCCGCAACCATTCCACCAGTACGAAAGCAATCCTGCCGCCATCCAGGGCCGGGAGGGGGAAAATATTGATAATGGCGAGGTTGATACTGAAGAAGGCGGCGAACTCCAGCAGGGGGCTGATGCCCGCCCGGGCTACTTCGCCCGTCAGCTGAGCGATGCCCACCGGACCCGCAATCATTACCGGCGTCGTGCCGATAATCATGCTGATAATCGCGTTTTTAAAAAGCGTAAGCGTCTCTATGGACTCCCTCACTCCCCTCGGTATGGCCCGCCAGAAAGGAAGGATCTCTTTTGTCACCATGACGTTCTGAAAAGAAATGGAAATCCCGGTAGCGCCCTCGTTTTCCGGCGGCTGCCATCGCGGGATGACGGAGACCGTCTCCGTGGCCCCGTTACGCCCCAGTGTTATGTCAATCTCCCGGCCCAGGTTAAGCTGGATGGAACGGTTCACGTCAATGATGCTGCGGACTTCCTTTCCATCTATCCCCAGGATAACATCCCCCGGCTCCATACCGGCGCGGTCGGCAGGAGAACCGCTAACCACGTCCCCGATGATGACGTCTCCGGTAACGATATTGTGCGGTAACATGAACGCAATTGAAAAGAGAAGCAGGGGAAGGAGGGCGTTCATCAGCGCCCCGGCGGCCAGTACCGTTATCCTCACCCCGGACTTCTTGCTGGCAAGACTGCCAGGCACTTTCGGGTCTTCCTCTCCGGCCATCTTGACGAAGCCGCCCGCCGGAATGGCGTTTATGGAATATAAAGTCTCGCCACGTTTAATCCCGAAAAGACGGGGAGGAAATCCGATGCCAAACTCCTCCACCCTGACCCCGAATATCCGGGCGGTGGCAAAATGGCCGATTTCGTGCGCCAGTACCAGTACCAGCAGAATCGCTACGAAAGAGATAATCGTAATAAACATCTAAACCTTTCCTGTCACCAGGCTCATGGTCTTTTCACGCGCCCAGGACTCCGCCGCGGTTATCTCCTCGATGCCGGGGCGGGTAATGATATTATGCTCCTCAAGGACTCTCGCCACCATCGCGGCGATGTCCGTGAAACGGATGCGCTGCGACAGGAAGAGTTCCACCGCCACCTCGTCAGCGGTACAGAGCACCGCAGGATAAGTCCCCCCCTTCCGCCCGGCCTCAATCGCCAGGCCCAAACACGGAAAACCGGGGAGGTCCGGCTCGGTAAAATCAAAGCGGGATATTTCTGCCCAATCCAGCCGGGACGACTCAGGATTCGGCAAACGCTCCGGATGGGTCAGCGCATACTGGATAGGCAGATGCATGTCCGGATAGCTCAGCTGCGCTTTAATAACGCCATCGCGGAACTCGACCATGGAATGGATCATGCTCTGCGGGTGGATAAGCACCTTGATTCTCTCAAAAGGCACTCCGAACAGCCAGTAGGCCTCGATAACCTCGAGGCCCTTGTTCATCAATGTCGCCGAATCGATGGTAACCTTCTTCCCCATCCGCCAGGAGGGGTGATTCAGCGCCTGCTCCACGGTGACCTCACTCATCCGTTCCTCAGTCCAGCCCCGGAACGGGCCCCCGGAAGCGGTCAGAATAATTCTCTCCGGAGCACTATTTTCTCCCTGCAGGCACTGCCAGATGGCGCTGTGCTCGCTGTCAACGGGCAGAATCTGCGCCCCGCTTTTCCTTGCCTCCACGGTAATGATTTCCCCGGCCATCACCAGCGACTCTTTATTGGCGAGAGCGATTTTTTTCCCGGCTCTGGCCGCGGCCAGCGCCGGTCCCAGCCCGGCAGTACCGGCGGTTGCCAGCACCACATAGTCCACGTCAGGATGGGAGGCGATTTCCACCGGAGAAAGGACATCGAGTCCGTCCCACCCGGTCAATGATGCTGGCTGCTCGCTGCGGGGACCATCGTATACGAATGAGATGAAACGGGGCTGGAACTCCCGGACTTGCGCCCTGAGCAGGTCCAGGTTTTTCCCCCCGGCCAGAGCCACCACCCGGAACTGCTCCGGCAAGGCCCGCACGACGTCCAGCGTCTGCTGACCGATAGAGCCGGTTGCGCCCAGCACGGCAATACGTTTCTGCTTCATATCTCCCATCATTGACCTACTCTATTATAGGACAATCGGGAGCAGACTGGAAAACCGGCGTCAAAATGCTGTTAATTCCGGTCCCCGGGAGACCATATTTATGGTCGGCGGGCGCCTGAAGAGAAGCAAGACCGGCCTGGCCGAGCTTCGTGCGCAAGAGTAATATCAAGCAGGACGCTGTTCAGGACAAGGTTACGGCCGGTTTACGCTTAATTCCAATGAGCCATCCGGTAAAGGCTTTCCCGGTTATGACCGCGCGTGTTTCCCCCCGACTTTCACCTTCTCAATCTCGGGCAGGTCCATCGGGCTGCTTTCCTTCTTGGCCGCAACGGGCTGGGGTTCCGGTATCGCGTTCAGGAACTCTTTTTTCTGACCGCAAATCCTGCACATGCCCCAGCTTGTCGGCCCGTGACAGCTTTCGATAACCCAATGATGGGTACACCCTTGCGGTGTAGCCCTTCCATTTTTTTCTTCTGTTTTTCTTTCCGCAACTTTCGTAACCATAGCCTAACCCCCCTTCAACTTCCAGTCAATCCATTTTAAGTCAGGATGGTTTTTCTGTATGCGACTTTTATCCCATTTTTCCGTACGTAAATAAGAACGAAAAAACAAGGAAAAAGTTACTTTGGAAATCAGAGTAATTCAGCGGCGTAGGCCTACGCTTCTTCAATAACAATTTCGAAGGGACAACTGATGGCCCCTTCGGGACAGACAGCTTCGCAGAGGGTACACCAATCGCAGGCAACGTCTTTAATAATCCTGACCACCCCTCCCTGCAGCACCAGGGCCTCGCAGGCGCACACCGTAACGCAAACACCGCAACCCCGACACTTCTGTGGGTCTATTACCGGAACTATAGACATCTCGCCATCCTCTTTTAATGCTAGCGGCAATTCCCGCCGCCTGTCTGTGACCTTTGTCTCAATTCAGTACCCCGGCGATTTCCCTAAGCAGTTCCTTATCGACAATGACAATCCGGTGCTTCTCCAGGCGTATCGCTTTATCTTCTTCCAGGGTCTTCAATGACCTCCCCACCATCTCACGGGCGGTACCCGCTATCGCCGCCATCTCCTGCTGGGTCAGCCGCTGGGTTGCTCCCCTTCCATCGGCGACGTGTTCCAGGAGTATCTTGGCTATCCGGCCGGTAACATTCTTGAAAGACAGGTCTTCAACCAGGGCGACAAGGCGGGCTATCTTGGTGGAAAGCACCCTGAGCATATCCCGGGCTACCAGCGGGTGTTGACGGCAAATAAGCTCCATGTTCTGTTTTTTGATTCCGTAAAGGGCTACCGGGCCCAGTGCCTCGGCGCTGGCCAGGTTATGACCTCCCTCAAATACGGGAACGTCATTGAAAGAATCTCCGGGACGGATAATTTCCAGTATCTGCTCTTTCCCCTCGGGCGAGGTCTTAAACACCTTCACCGCCCCGGAGACAACGAAATAAAGCGGCTCCACCGGTTCCGCTTCGAACAGGATAATCTCTCCCCGTCCGGCAGTCCTGGAAGAAAAATAGCCTGTAATGCTTTCCATATCCGCCGCGCTGAGACCGGAGAAGTAAGCGGTGGAGCTGAGAAAATCTTCAAGAGCAGTCATGATGATTGGATTATAGCAACTCCCCGCGGATTCGGCAAAGTAACGTACTTGGGGTTTTGTTCGGTTTTGGTTGGCTACAGGTGGTGCCCCCTTCCCTCCCGTTGACCTTCTTCCCACCCTGACCCACCCTCGCGGCTGCTCTTTTTTCCCCCGCCAACCAAGTGCAAACAAAACCGTACTTGGCATTATCCGGTTTTTAGCTGGCTCAAAGGTAATGCCCTTCCCGTACCAATAATTTTCTTCCCGCCCTGACCCACCCTCGCGGCTTCCGCCCGTCATCTAAATACCCATGAGACCATGCTTTGCCGGACACCGGAGGAAAGAGTACCCGGGCCCGGGGGAGGGATTCATCGCGGCGGGCGTCACGCCGCCAGGTCCGGGCTCTGAAAGAAGTAACCGACACCGGGTTCCGTGATAAGGTAACGGGGCAGATTGGGAGATGGCTCCAACTTGCGCCGCAGGTGGGCGATATAGATGCGCACATAGTCCACGTCATCCACGTATTCCCAACCCCATACTTTTTCCAGGATTTGACGGTGGGTCATCACCCGGCCGCTGTTTTCCACAAGAAGCACCAGGAGACGGAACTCCCGAGGGGTCAGCTTGACCCGCTCCCCTTTTACACCGACCTGACGCCCGGGGATATCGATAACCAGGTAGTCATCGCGGTAACCTTTCTCTTCTATCTTGTTTTGATGAGAGGGCAGCTCCGCCCTGCGCAGTACCGCCCTGACCCTGGCCACCAGTTCCTGGTTGCCGACGGGCTTGACGAGATATTCGTCGGCGCCATAGTCCAGACCGCGGACGATATCCGCCTCAGCATACCTTTTCCCGCTGAGCATGATAACCGGCACATCTGAAACATCACGGATGCGACTGCATATCTGCCAGCCATCCAGGCCGGGCATGATGATGTCCAGGAGGACCAGGTCCGGCTTATGCTCGTAGAGGATGCGCAGCGCTTCCTGCCCGCCGGAGGCGGTAAGGACCTGAAATCCCCGGGCGCTGAGTACCTGGTCTATCATCCGGAGCAAAGCCGGCTCGTCATCGATGGCAAGTATTTTTTTCACCACGGCTCCTCACCCTGCTTACACGAAAATCAGCCGGACTATCCATGTCTTCCCAAAATCCGTTTCGAACGCAGCACGTCAGCTACCAGTTTGGGCAATTCGCGCGTGTTTACCGGCTTGGAGACATAAGCGTCGCAGCCGGCTCCGAGAAGCCGTTCCTTGTCCCCCTTCATGGCATAGGCGGTGACGGCGATAATCGGCACCCATTCGAATTCCGGCAGCTGCCGGAGCCTCGCAATCAGCTCGGTGCCGCTCATCCGGGGCAACTGAATGTCCATGATGATAAGGTCCGGCACCTCGCTCCTGGCCGTTTCCAGGGCGGACGGGCCGTCAACGGCTTTCAACAGGGAATAGCCGGCCCCCCGAAGTATCATCTCCATCAGCCGCATGTTCTGCGGATTATCTTCCACAATCAATATTTTTTCGGGCATGCCTCCCTCCTTCCGCGGACCGGTCTTTGTCAGCCAGGGCCAGGGTAAAGCTGAACCGGCTGCCCTCTCCTTCCCTGCTTTCCACCCACATGCGCCCCCCGTGTTTCTCCACTATCTGCCGGGCGATGGTCAAGCCGAGCCCGGTCCCGCCTTTTTCTTCTACCGCCGGGTTGTTCAGCTGGCAGAAGGGTTCGAATATCCGGGCCTGGTCTTCAGCCCTGATGCCTATCCCGTTATCGATTACGCTGATGCGGCACCACCTCCCGTTTTCCCGCGCGGCTTCGACCCTGATGGTGCCTCCCTGCGGGGTGAACCTGGTGGCGTTGCCCAGCAGGTTAATCAGGACCTGGCGTACCTTCGCCTTGTCCGCGTTCATCTTTGGCAAACCTTCCTCTATCGCCATGTCAAAACGCTGTTTTCTCGCCGCGAGCATCGCCGTGGTCGTCCGAGCCAGAGAGTCCAGGAGCGAACTCACGGAGAAAGGACTCATCCTTATTTCCAGCTTGCCGGCTTCAATTTTGGAGAGGTCCAGTATTTCGTTTATCAGGTTGAGGAGGTGCCTTCCCCCACCCAGAATATCATTCAGGCACTGGACCTGGGCTTCGTTCACCTTGCCTGGTATTCCGTCCAGCAGCAGTTCGGAAAATCCGATAATCACGTTCAGGGGAGTTCGCAGTTCGTGAGACATGTTCGCCAGAAACTCGGACTTGGCACGGGTCGCCCGCTGGAGTTCGGTGTTAGCGTCATTCAGCAGCTTATTGGACCGCTGCAGGTCCTCAACAAGGCGCTTGTTTTCCTGTAGCAAACGCTGCTGCTTCAAGGCATTGGCAATCGCCGTTTTTATCTCGTCCGGGTTTACGGGTTTGACGAAGTAAGCATAGGCGCCCTGGTTCACCGCGTCCACGGCCGTCTCCACGCTGGCATATCCCGTCATCATGATAATGGCCGCTTCCGGGTTAATCTCCCGCGCCAGCTCCAGTATCTCCATGCCGTCGGCGTCCGGAAGCCTGATATCCGTGATAATCGCGTTAAAATCGAGGCTTCCGATACATTGTCGCGCCTCTTTACCGCTGTCCACGCCGGTCACTTCATAGCCGGCGTCCTCCAGGATGCCGCAGAGTGTGGCGCGCGCGCCCTTCTCATCTTCGACAACTATAATCCTCGCATCCCCGGTCATCAGCTTTCACGCTTCCGTATGATATCTTCCACGAGGACCAGGAGTTTTTCCATGTCAAAGGGTTTATAGATGCAGGTATAAGCCCCGCTGCTTACCGCCTGTTTCACCGTCTCCTCCTCGCTGTAGCCGGTCATCATGATTACGGCCGCGCGCGGGTCAATATGTTTCACTCTTTCGAAAGCCTCGATGCCGCTCATTCCCGGAAGCTTGATGTCCAGGAAAATGATGTCATAGTGCCTTTCTTCCACCATCCGTAAGGCTTCGGCGCCGTCCGCGGCCGTTGCCGCCCGGTAGCCCTTGTCTTCCAGCACCGCCTTCAGCGTCTCCCGGTCACCGAACTGGTCATCCACGACCAGGATAAGGACGTTCTCCTGGAGCAACTCATCTATCAGCCTGACTATCTTTTCGATTTCGAAAGGTTTGTAGACCACGGCATACGCGCCTTCCTCCAGGGCTTCTTTCACCAGGTCTTCCACGGAATACGCGGTCATCATAATGACCGCCGTTTCAGGGTCTATCTTTTTCAGTTCCCGGAAGGTCTGCACCCCGTTGATGCCGGGCATTTTAATGTCCATGAAAACGACGTCAAAGTGGCTCTTCTTCACCGCCTCAATCGCCTGGTAGCCGTTTTCCACCGTGACCACTTCATGTCCTTTGTCTTCCAGGATACCGCCGAGGGTCAGGCGCATGCTCTGAAGGTCATCAACCACCAGTATCTTTGTCTCTGTCATCGGTTACCTCCGCCGGTGGTGACGTTTTCCTGTGCCGTCATCGGCAGCCTGATAGTAAAAACCGTTCCCTGACCATTGTTACTTTCCACGAGTATCTGTCCTCCGTGCCTTTCGATTATGGACTTGCATACCGCCAGCCCCAGGCCGATTCCTTTGGCCCGGGTGGTGAACAGAGGGTCGAACACCCGGCTGATAATCTCTTGCGGAATACCGGTGCCGGAGTCCTTTACCTTCATCTCCAGGAACCCGTCGTTTTCGTCCACGTTAAGGGATATCCGCCCCCCTTCCGGCATGGCCTGGACCGCGTTGGTCAGGATGTTTACCAGGACCTGGCGTATCTGGTCCCTATCCATCGCGACTTCCGGCAGGCCGGGAGCGACCTTTTTTTCCAGGACAACGTTTTCCGGGATATCAGTGTGGGCTAGCGCGTCCTCGATGACCTTCTCCACGCGCACCGGAGATGCCGCCGGTTTCCCCACCCGGGAGAAACTGAGCAGGTCATTGATAATCTTATTGGATGAATCAATCTCGTCATCCACGATGCCGAGGAACTCCATCACCCTCGGTTCCTGTTTCGCCAAATCGCTTTTAGCTATTTTCCCCTTGATGTAATAGACCGCGTTTTTAATCGCTCCGAGGGGATTCCGCAGCTCATGGCCCACGCCCCCGGCCAGCTGACCGATAGCCGCCAGTTTTTCCGTACGGACAAGCTGCTCCTGCGCTTGCTTGAGATCGGTGTTGGTTGTTTCCAGTTCCTCGTTGCTGGCGCGGAGCTCCTCTTCAGTCGCTCTCAGTTCCTCGTTAGAAGCCTCCAACTCCTCATTGGAGACCCGGAGTTCCTCCTCGCTGGCCCGCAGCTTCTCATTAGCTTCCTGAAGCTCGGAGGCGTAGCGGCGGACGCTTTGCAAAGCACGGTTCAACCTGCTGGCGGCGAACCAGCTCAGGAAAGCGATAATATAAAATGATATTATCCGGACGCTGATGCCGATATATACCAGGACGCCCCGGCTGGAGTCCTGGACTGCGGCTTCCCATCCCCCCATGATGACCTGCGGGAGAAGATGGTTCGCTTCCACCCAGGAAGAAGACAGGAGCAGCACGGAACTCACGGTAGCTACCAGGAAGGTCGACCGGATGCTGATGATGATGGCGGCAACAAGGACGGGCAACGCCAGGATGATAACCAGAGGGCCGGCGGAACCGCCGAACAAATAGATGGCTACGGTAAAGATGACAATCAGGCTGATAACCAGGAAATAGCCGGCAGGTACGGCGCGTCCCGAGCGATTCGTCAGGTAGGTCAGCAAACTGACCAGAATCGTAGCGGCGGCCAGGCAGGTAAGCACCAGCAGAGGCAGGCCCAGCCCGAACAGGGCCAGAATGATAAAGACCGCCTCGGCCGCTACGGCCGCCGCGAGAAATCCGAAGGAAAAGTACCTGATTGCTTCTTCTTTCCGGGCTGTCTCTTCCTCAGCCCGGTGCATTGGCTGTAACATTACATTATCCCCCGCTGCTGGATTTTCACCTGCTATGCGACCTTTCTGTAAATCTTTGCCTTGCTGTCAAGGCAGTAAAGCTTCCCGTGCAAATCACGCGTGAGGGTTTCCGCCTCGCCCAGCACGAGATAACCGGAGCTGGAAAGAGAATCATACAGTCCGCGGAGGACCGTCTCCTGGAGGGAGCGCTGCCAGTAAATCAGAATATTGCAGCAGAAAATACAATCGAGGTCCCGGTAGGGCGGCGGGTGGGGAGAAGTGAGGTCATGACAGGCGAAGTCTACCATCCCCCTTATCTCATCCCGCACCTCGTAGCCGTGTTCCGACGGGAGGAAATACCCGTCAAGGAAATCCGGCGGCACGGTCTTTACTTCGTCCACTTTATAGCGGCCCGCCCTTGCCGCCCTGAGCGCCGGCCGGCTGATGTCAGTGGCATATATCGTGACCGGTATTTCTGATAGCTTCAGATTTTCCCGGAGGGTAATGGCGACGGAGTACGGCTCCTCCCCACGGGCGCAGGCGGCGCTCCAGATGCGTAATCGGGAATTTCCCGGCCTCTCCCTATCCCTTATTATCCCGGGCAGTACCTGGCCAGCCAACTGTTGAAAGGTTATCCTGTTCCGGAAGAACTCGCTTACACTGATGGTTAAATCGTTCACCATGCGGGGGAACTCCTCCGGATGGTCCTCCAGGAAAAGGGCGTAGGCGGCGTAGTCGGCGGAGCCGGTGGCATGGAGCCTCCTGTCGAGACGGCGGGTTACGGTGCCGCGCTTATACCTGCGGAAGTCATAACCGGTCTCCCGGTAGATATTCTCCAGGAAAAAGGTCAATGAAGAATCTTCAGGTCCTGAGAGAGGGCGGTTTATATTCGAGACCTGCCCTGTCGACAATATGTGCCTCCTGTCATTTATGTGGCTTATATCATCATATCACCAGTTTATATATATGACAAGTGGCCCTTTTTGTCCCTTTCTGCGCCTGTTTTTCCCACCCGAACCCACCCTCGCAGCTGCTCTTTTCTTCCCCGCCAACCAGGTGCAAACACAACCGCGGGCGGGGCCATTAGCTTTTTATATTCATCCATCGACTTCTTCTCATAAAGAGGAGGAATACGTCTTCAGGCAGGTACTTTCTTTCTCCCCGGCGGCCGATGCGGTATCCTTTCAGCTGACCGCTGTCGGTCCACCGGCGAACGGTAACCGGGCTTACTTCCAGCAGGCGGGCTACGTCCCCGGTCCCGAACATACGAGCGATTCTGTCAGTTCCTTTTCTCTTCATTCTCCGGAAATTTCCCCGTTTTCAGATTAGCCCGTGGGAAGTAGTTTCCACATAAAAAGTGCATTAAAAAATCGTTAAAATGGGAGAGAGCCCCGGCCCCGGTCTGATACCGGAATTCTTATTTCCTTCAATGCACCCGCGTCATAAATTGCAGTCTCCCCCGTTTTTGCTTATAATTATCTCCGCCGGCACGATTGTTTTCAGTGGAGGGGTCATGAATCGATTTATCACCAGATTGAAAGAAGCTGCCAGTAATGAGCAGCCGATGGGTTTCCGCAAAGCCGCTTCCCGCGTCAAAGGAAGGATGGCGCTTATCGCTGACTTATCGCACATGGAAAAGGCGGAGGGCATCACGGAATACATCGAAGGGGCGGATGCCCTTATCTGCCCGTCCCTGAAATTTACGGAAAACCTGCCCGCCGAAGTGAGAGAAATCCCCCGGGGCATCAGGCTGGGGAACAGGGATGAGACGGCCGGCTCCGAAAACGAGGTAGATTTTGTTCTTCTTCCCCTGGAAAGCCCGGTGACAGCCGTACCGGACAGCAAGGAGACAGGCAAGGTACTCGAACTCGGTATCAATATCAGCGAGGGTCCCCTGAAAGCGGTGAACCTGATGCCGGTGGATGCTGTCATGGTCGCCGCGGAAAGCAAAGATGGTTTCCTCACCTGGTACGAACTGGTCCATCTGCGGCGGATATCGAGCCTGCTTTCCCTGCCCCTGCTGTTTGAGGTCGACCGGGGGATTAGCGCTGCCGAACTGAAAGCCGTCTGGGAGGCCGGAGTAGACGGAGCGGTTTTAAAGCCCCGCCCGGACGGTGCTAAGGATACGGTAAAAATCCTGAGGGAAGCGGTTGCGGGGTTCCCGGCCCGTTCTCAGGGTCACCGGAGTAAGGGAGACGTTTTCGTGCGCTATCCCGGAGAGAAAACCGAAGAAGCTGCGGAAATTGAAGAAGAGGAAGAATTCGAATAGGTTTTCAGGAACGGGACTGGGCCATCTGCCAAGACTTGCCCTCCGTCACAATGGAAGGAGCAATCACCATTTCCGCATTATGCATTTCCTGGATATTTGCCGCGCCGCAGACGCCCATGGCCGTACGCAACGCCCCAACCAGGTTCTGGCTTCCGTCAATTACTGACGTCGGCCCGAAGAGTATCTGCTCCAGCGTTCCCGTCGTGCCCACTTTGACCCTTGTCCCCCTGGGTAAAGCCGGATGAGGCTGAGACATGCCCCAGTGATAGCCAAAGCCCGGCGCTTCCTTCGCCTGGGCAAAGATAGAACCCAGCATTACGGCGTCCGCCCCGGCGACAATCGCTTTGCAGACATCGCCGCCCTTGCGGAACCCACCGTCCGTAATTATCGGTACGCGGCGACCGCTTTCCCGGAAATACTGGTCCCGGGCCGCGGCGCAGTCAATCGTCGCTGTAATCTGGGGAACGCCGACCCCCAGCACCTCCCGGCTCGTGCAGGCGGCTCCCGGGCCCACGCCGACCAGCAGGCCGGAAATGCCCGTCCGCATCAGTTCCAGGCACGCTCCGTAGCTGACACAGTTCCCTACGATAATCGGTACCCGCGCCTGCTCGCAGAGCTCCGAAAAGATGAGCCCGCGATAGCTTTTAGAGATATGCCGCGCCGTGGTGACCGTGGACTGGACAACGACCAGGTCGGCGCCCGCCTCTGCCGCCACCGGAGCGAAGTGCTTCGCATTGGCGGGGAGCAGGGAAACGGCACATGTGCCACCATCCTTCTTTATCTGCTGTATGCGCTCCCCTATCAGGTTTTCCTTGATGGGCTCCGCATAAATCTTCTGGAGGAGAGGCGTCACTTCGCCGATGGGGGCCTGGGCAATCCGGGACAGGATTTCCCTGGGGTCTTCGTAGCGGGCCTGCACGCCCTCCAGGTTGAGAACCGCCAGCCCGCCCAGCTTGCTCATCCGCACGGCAAAATTGACGTCAGTCACCCCGTCCATCGCCGCGGCGATTATCGGAATGGCAAAGGTCAGGTTACCGATTTGCAGGCTGATGTCCGTCTGCTCGGGATTAATGGTGACATCCCCGGGGACAATAGCTACTTCGTCGAAACCGTATGAGTGCCGCAGTTGTTTGAACAGGGAAGTATCTTTCTCGGTATTCATAACTTTAATTAAGCAATGATAACAAATTTCCGGGGGCAACGTCAAGAAAATCGGGAACGTGGTTCATTCGTTTTTAGTTCGTAATATCATTATGGACACAGCGAAGCAATCCCAAACGAATGTAGCAGAGATTGCTTCGTCCTTCACTTCTCAGAATGACACCGGAATGTCCCATCCCATCCCGTTGACTTTCTTCCCGCCCTGACCCACCCTCGCGGCATCTCTTTTCTTACCCACCAACCAGGAGCAAACAAAACCCGGCACCTCCAATCTGGACAGTAGACGCTCGCGTAAGATATAATGATTAAGTCGGACACCCTGAATCGTGCAATAAATCAAAATAACGCGCAAATTATGCCATCGCTTTACGTTGTCGCAACTCCAATCGGGAACCTTGAAGACATCTCGCTCCGGGCGCTCCGGGTGCTCCGCGAGGTATCCCTGATTGCCGCCGAAGACACCCGCAAGACCAGGAAACTGCTGAACAGGTACGATATCAAGACGCCGCTCACCAGCTACTTCGAGCATAACAAGATGACCAAGCTCGAATATCTCCTGGATAAGCTAAACGAGCAGGACATTGCCCTTGTCTCGGAGGCGGGGACTCCCGGCGTGTCTGACCCCGGCTATGAGTTGATTGCGGCCGCCGCCGGGCGCGGCATCACTATTGTGCCTGTCCCGGGACCTTCCGCCATCACGGCCGCGCTGGTAGTCTCCGGCCTTCCTACCGACCGCTTCACATATCTCGGTTTCCTCCCGCCGCGCCAGGCTGCCCGGAGGAAAGCGCTGCAAGAAGCGGCCGGGGTCAAGAGCACCCTGGTGGTCCTGGAAACGCCCCACCGCCTGGAGGGCTCTTTGAAGGACATCCTCTACGTTCTGGGTGACCGCCGCATCTCCGTCTGCCGGGAGCTGACCAAGCTCCATGAGGAGGTCTTCCGGGGCACGGTAAGCGCCGCTGTCAGTCACTTCGCCACGCCGAAGGGTGAGTTCACCCTCATCATCGAAGGAAACCGGGAGAAGGCCGCGCCGCTCCCCGAAGCTGAGATTGAAAACGAGCTTTTTCGACTTTACAGTGCCGGAGCGAGTGCGAAAGAGGCTATTAGCTGCGTCGCGGAGGAAAGCGGAGTCAGCCGGAAAGAGCTTTACCGGACCTGGCTTAGATTCAATAAGGAAAAGGAACCAGAAAAGGACCCCTGTCAATGTCTGGGGAGGAGAAAATAAGATGCGTCGTGGCTGTATTTCACTGGGAGAAGTTATCTGTGATGAATGTAAGCGCCTTATCCCGGCCCCCGAGCGTTACCTCGTCATTGAGGAGAAGGACGGCGTGGAGAACGAAGAGGGGGAAACGCGCCGCTATTGCGTGGACTGTTCCCTGAAGAAAGGATATGCCCGCTATAAAGAAGAAAAAGGGGAGCAGATTCTTACTTTCTTCGAATAGCCTATAGAATGATAACTGCATGAAGGGAAGAATTTTTATCGGTGTTGCCTGGCCTTACGCTAACGGTTCGCTGCACCTGGGGCAGATAGCCGGGGCTTACCTCCCGGCGGATATCTTTGCCCGCCACCACCGGGCCAGGGGAAACGAGGTCCTCATGGTCTCCGGTTCGGACCAGCACGGCACGCCGATAACCATCAAGGCGGAGCAGGAAGGCAAGACACCGCAGGAAATCGCAACCCGGTATCACCAGGACTTTTGCAGGTGCTGGGAACAGCTGGGCATCTCCTTCGACCTTTTTACGACCACCGGCACGGATAATCACGCGGAAACAGCCCAGGACATTTTCCTCACTCTTCAAAAAAACGGCTATATCTATCAGGAAATCGTGCTGCAGGCTTACTGCCCCGAGTGCCAGCGCTACCTTCCCGACCGCTATATCGAAGGCACCTGCCCTTATTGCAGCTTCGTCCGGGCGCGCGGTGACCAGTGCGATAACTGCGGCAAGCCTCTCAACGCCGAAGAGCTCATCGACCCGCGCTGCCGTGTCTGCAGCGGCACCCCGGAGTTCCGGAACTCGGAGCACTGCTTCCTGAAATTGAGCGCTTTCCAGGAAAAGCTCGGTGATTGGGTAGCGGAGCAGACCCACTGGCGGTCGAACGTGATGAATTTCACCCTGCGTTACCTCAAGGAAGGCCTGCGCGACCGCGCGATTACCCGCGATATAGAATGGGGCATCCCGGTGCCGGTCCCAGGCTATGAGAGCAAACGACTTTATGTCTGGTTCGAGGCTGTAATCGGTTATCTTTCCGCCGCTAAGGAATGGGCGCGGAAAAGCGGTGATACGGACGGCTGGCGTCCGTTCTGGCAAAAAGAGGGGAAAGCAAAAAGCTACTACTTCATCGGAAAAGACAATATTCCCTTCCATACTCTCATCTGGCCCGCCATGCTGATGGGCTATGATGATAAGCTGAACCTGCCCTACGATATACCTGCTAACGAGTTCCTGACCATCGAAGGCCGGAAGCTCTCAACAAGTCAGAATTGGGCGGTCTGGCTCCCGGACTTCCTTTCCCGCTATGACCCTGACCCGCTGCGCTATATTCTCGCCGTGAACATGCCGGAGACCGGCGATACCGATTACTCCTGGCGCGAGTTTGTGCGGCGCAATAACGACGAGCTGGTGGCAACCTACGGCAACCTGGTGAACAGGGTGCTTACCTTCGTCTACAAGAACTTCGAGGGGGAGGTACCCCACCCCGGTGCCCCCAATGCCAGAGCGAAAGAGCTGGATGATAAGGCGATAGCTGCATCTGAGCAGACCGGCTCGCTTCTCGACGTCTGCCAGTTCAAGCAGGCCATCAAAACGGCGATGACCCTCGCCCAGGAGACCAACCGCTTTCTGGATGAAGCCTCGCCATGGAAGACCATTAAAACGGACCGGCAGGCAGCCGCCGATTCTCTCTTTGCCGCTGTCCGCGCCATATCCCGGCTGAAGAATATCCTTTATCCCTTCCTCCCCTTCAGCTCCCAGAAAGTCCATGAGTTTCTCGGTTTTCCCGGAAACGTGGAGGAATACCTCCGGGAACACCCGGAACACCTGCCCGAACCGGGCCAGAAGCTGAACAAGCCCCACCCGCTGTTCACCAAGCTTGAGGATACTATCGTTGAGGAAGAAACGGCGCGCCTGGGACAGCCCGCCGCATGAGGTCAAAAACTTGAAACTGACGGATATCTACCAGCCGGTACAGTCTGACCTGGAAAAGGTCAAGGAAGAAATCAAGTCCATCCGCAAGGTGGACTTCCCCTGGCTCTCCGAGCAATTGGGACACGTGGTCCGGGGTGTGGGTAAGGGTATCAGGCCCGCCTTGACCCTGCTGTGCGGTCATTTCTTCCAGTATGACCTGACGTATCTTCAACCGATGGCCGTTTCCGTGGAGTTGATGCATACCGCCACGCTGGTACACGACGATGCCATCGACCGCTCCGCCGTCCGCCGCGGGCAGGCTACTATCAACCAGCTCTGGGGCGGGGACATCGCCATTTTGCTCGGCGACTATCTTTTCGCCAAAGCGGGGGAGTACGTCGCGGATACCCGGGACCCGCGCACCGTCAAGCTTTTTTCACAGACCCTGGCTATCATCTCCAGCGGGGAGATAAACCAGTTCCGCTCCGCCTTCAAAGTAGAGCAAACACGGGAGGACTACTTCAAGCGTATCGGGGGCAAGACCGCTTCGCTTTTCTCCCTGGCGACGGAATCCGGGGGGATTTTGAGCAAGGCCCCGGGAAATGCCGTCACCATCCTGCGCGATTACGGCTACAACCTCGGGCTGGCTTTCCAGATTGTCGATGATATCCTGGACTTTACCGGCAACGAGGAGATATTAGGCAAACCAGTCGGTTCGGACCTGACCCAGGGAACGCTCACCCTGCCGGCCATGCTGCTGCTGGAGAGATACCCGGATGATAATCCGGTCCGCAAGGCTTTCGAGACGAAAAGTGAAGAAAATATCCGGGCGGCCATCTTGCAGATACAAGAGTCCTCGATAGCGGATGAGTGCTATCTGATAGCCAGGAAATACTGCGAAAAGGCCTGCCTCGGTCTCCGGGAACTCCCGGATAAACCGGCCAGAAAATCCCTGACCGAGCTTGCCGAATACATAATCGCGCGCCAGATTTAGCCCATCCGTTCAACCGGTTTCCACGGTTTTCAGGCGTTCTCAAAAAAAGTCCCCGTAAGGCAGGCAATCGTTCAGGAATCATTTGGGGGACCCGGCGTATCTTCCCGTATCCCTGATGACGGGCCCGGAGAGATAATAAATACGGGGCAAGACTATCAACCTGTAATTAGGGCGGGACAAGAAAACCGGTTATTCGGTGGGGGTGGGTTTACGCTCCGGGACGAGGCGCGGCACCGGCTTGGTCTTCCCCATCTTCTTCTCCGGCGTTTTTACGCCTTCCGGCTGTACGGGTGCCGGACGGTCGGTCACCTTCGGCTTCCGGCTGCTCCTCCGCACGGGCTTGCCGCTGAGAAGATTATCCAGCTCATTACCTTCGATAGTCTCCCGGACAATCAGTCTGTCCGCAATCAGTTTAAGCTTGTCCTTGTTTGCGGTAAGGATGCGGCGCGCGGTCTGGCGAGCTTCCTCTATCAGGCTGTGCATTTCATCATCTATCTGCCGCGCGGTTTCATCACTGTAGTCCCTCTGCTCGGATATCTCTCTCCCCAGAAAGACCATTTCCTCGCGATTGCCGAAGGTGCGCGGCCCCATCTTTTCACTCATCCCGAAGGAGGTGACCATGGCGCGTGCCAGCTTGGTGGCCCGGTCAATATCATTCTGCGCCCCGGTGGTCATTTCATTAAATATCAACTCCTCGGCGGTATGCCCGCCCATCAGCGTCGCCAGCATGTCCTTTATCTGAGAACGCGAGGTCAGGTAACGGTCTTCGATGGGCAATTGCTTGGTGTGGCCCAGGGACATCCCCCGCGCCACGATGGATATCTTGTGCACCGGGTCGGCATTGGGCAGCATCTTGGCCACCAGGGCATGCCCTGACTCGTGGTAAGCGATAACCTCTTTTTCCCGCAGGCTAATCTTGCGGCTCCTCCGCTCCGGCCCGGCGATAACGCGGTCGACGGACTCTTCAAAGTCCTCCATGTTAATCACTTTCCGTCCCCGCCGGGCGGCAAGAATCGCGGCCTCGTTCACCAGGTTGGCGATATCAGCGCCGCTGAAACCCACCGTGCCCTTCGCCAGGGTCTCCAGCTTTACGGTCTTGGCCAGGGGTTTTCCTTTGCTGTGTACTTTCAGGATAGCCAGGCGGCCGTTGATGTCCGGGCGGTCCAGAATGACGCGCCGGTCAAACCTTCCCGGACGAAGCAGCGCCGGGTCCAGAATGTCCGGGCGGTTTGTGGCCGCCATGACGATGATGCTGGTATTGGTATCGAAGCCATCCATTTCCACCAGAATCTGGTTCAGGGTCTGCTCGCGCTCATCGTGACTGCCCCCCAGACCCGCGCCGCGCTGACGCCCCACGGCATCGATTTCATCGATAAAGATGATACAGGGGGCGTTACGCTTTGCCTGGTCAAAGAGGTCCCGCACCCGCGAAGCCCCCACACCGACAAACATCTCCACGAACTCGCTGCCGCTGATGGAGAAGAAGGGTACGTCCGCCTCACCGGCGACGGCACGAGCCAGCAGCGTCTTCCCCGTTCCCGGCGGGCCGATGAGTAAAACGCCCCGGGGGATACGCGCACCCAGGCTCTGGAACTTTTCGCGCGCCTTGAGAAACTCCACGACTTCCTGGAGGTCCTGCTTCGCCTCTTCCACACCGGCTACATCATCGAATGTTACCGTGGAGCGATTGGCCGAAAAAAGGCGCGCCCGGCTCCTCCCGAAGGTCATCGCCTGGTTATTGGCCCCGCGCGCCTGACGGAAAAGGAAAAACAGCAGCGCACCGAAAAGTATCAGCGGGAGGAAGTTAATGAAAAGGCTGCCCCAGTTAATCCCGGAGGAACCTTTGACAGTGACAATTACATTGTCCAGCTTCAAGCCGTTAATATCATAAAGGTTGGCATTCGGCTCTTTGAACGCTTGATACTCGGTACCGTCGATGGCGGTCACCAGCAGCACGTCCCCATCTACCTCAATCTCCGAAATCCGGTTTTCCTGGGAGAAGGTGACTATCCGGCTCAGCGGGACTTCTTCCGGCTGGTCCGCCGGCGGGATGAGAGAATAAAACAGGATAAACCCGGCAATAATAATCACCAGGTAAATCAGTCCGTTTCGTTTCCAGCTTGGTTTCATACCTAACCTGTTTCCTTAAAAAAGAGGGCGCTATCTACATTATAGCAGAGATTAGGGGGAAAGATACAAAAGACACCCCTTTTACTCAATCTTAGTTGTCGCTGTCATTGCGAGCTCCGCGAAGTAATCAAAAACGAATGGGGCAGAGATTGCTTCGTCGCTGCGCTTCTCGCAATGACAAACAAGACTGAGCAGTACCAAGACAACGGGGGCAAAGCACGCTCTACTGCCACGGCACTTCCCTTCGTATTTGCCATACTCACCTGCGGGTTCTATACTAGCGATGGGAGATAGTGATGACCGGCAATAAAATTCTGATTGTTGAAGATGACAGCAATATACTAGCCATACTCAAATACAATCTGGGCCGTGAGGGATATGACGTCGTTACCGCAACCGATGGCGACGAGGCCCTGGAGGTCGCGCGCAGGGAAGAGCCGGATTTGATCATCCTGGATATAATGTTACCCAAACTGAGCGGCCTGGAGGTGTGCCGGATAATTCGGAAAGATATGACGGTGCCTGTCCTTATGCTCACCGCAAAGATAGAAGAAATCGATAAGGTAGTCGGCCTCGAAATCGGGGCTGATGATTACATGACCAAACCCTTCAGCATGAGAGAGCTGCTGGCCCGTGTCAGGGCCATGCTCCGCCGGTCAGAAATGGCCGGATCTCAGCCAGCAGGTCAACAACAATCAATAAAGGTTGACGATTTGGAAATTGACGTTGCCCGGCACCAGGCTTCTCTCAGAGATTCACGATTGGAACTATCGCCGAAGGAGTTTGATTTACTGGCATTTTTCGCCAGAAATAAAGGATTTGTATTCAGCCGGGACCAGCTGCTGGAGAAAGTCTGGGGCTATGATTTCGCGGGCGATACCAGGACTGTGGACGTACACGTGCGCTGGCTCCGGCGAAAAATCGAGGATGATCCGGCAAACCCCCGGCGACTTGTTACGGTGAGAGGAGCAGGCTACAAACTGGAAGGGTGATTTACAAATGAAAACAATACTGTTTGTATGTGTTCATAACTCTGGCCGGAGCCAGATGGCCGAGGCTTTCTTCAATCATCTGGCCGGGGGAAAAGCCACGGGGCTTTCCGCGGGCACACAGCCGGCGGACAAGGTCAATCCGATGGTGGTCAAGGTAATGAATGAAGTGGGCTTAGATATCAGCGAGAATAAGCCTAAAGCGCTCACCATAGACCTGGTGGAGAAGGCTGACAAGATGATTACCATGGGCTGCGGCGCCGAGACTGAGGGGGTATGTCCGGCTGGTTTTATCGAGACGGAGGACTGGAAGCTGGATGACCCCAAGGATAAACCGATTGAAGATGTAAGGCGAATCAGGGATGAGGTTAAATCCAGGGTGGAGGGTCTGCTGGAAGAACTGAGGTAAACCACCCGACGCTCAATCTGTTTTACTCCGTGCTCGACTGTCCACCCAGGATTGAACCGTCTGCCTGATCTGGTCGCGGACTTCCCGGAATTTACCCAGCTTTTCTTCTTCCGTACCGCCAAACCGGGCGGGTCTTCAAAGCTCCTGCGTAATCTCTGGCCCATTCCGGGAAATGTGCTCGGACATTTCTCATCAGCGTCACTACAGACTGTGATAAGGAACCCGAAGTGCACTTTGCCCATGAAATCCTTGAGAGCCTTCGAATGCTGCTGACCGATATCGATGCCAATTTCGTCCATGACTTTTTTCGTCAGCGGATGAATTTCTCCGGGCTCCAGCCCGGCACTATAAGCTTCGTACTCATCCCCGGCATAGGACCCCAGGAAAGCTTCCGCCATCTGGCTCCTGGCGAAGTTTGATGTGCACAAGTAGGACTTGTCAGGAGAAGATTATATTTCGTTTAAATTTGTGTTAAGAGCCGGCAACAGGAAGGGAAAAGGTGAATGTTGAGCCTTTTCCTTCTTCACTTTCCGCCATGATATCGCCGCCGTGAGCTTGAACGATATGCTTGGCGATGGCCAGTCCCAGGCCGGTACCGCCGCCGGACCGTGCCTTGTCCACCTTATAGAAGCGCTCGAAGATGTGGGGCAGGTCATCCTCCGGAATTCCAACGCCGGTATCGCCTATCGATATCAGCACCATGTCATCCCGGATTTCGGACTTGATGGTGATATTTCCGTCCTGAGCAGTGAACTTTATAGCATTATGGAGCAGATTGACCATCACCTGCTCTATCCTGTCTATGTCTCCGGTAACGCGGGGCGTTCCGGGCGGGATATCCAGAGTAATATTGACGCGCGCCCGGTCTGCCTGCGCTTTAAGCCTGTCTATCACTCTGGACGAAACTTCGGCGATATCCACAAACTCCAGTTTCAATGTCAGCTCGCCGCTCTCAATCCGTGACAGCTCACCAAGCTCATTAACCATCTGGGTCAGCTTGTCTGTTTCAATCTGCATCCTCTGGAGAAAGTCCTGTGCAGTATCTTTGTCATTGATAGCACCGTTTTGGAGCGTCTCAACGATAGCCTTGCAGGATGCTATAGGCGTCCGTAGTTCGTGGGATATGTTGGCAATGAAGTCCTGGCGTATCTTTTCCAGCCTGCGGATATTTGTCATGTCCTGGACCAGGACAAGGGCGCCATCGCTGACCGGAGCCGCGGTCAACTCAAGGTATTGCTTATTTCCCGCATATGTTATTAATCCCGTTTGTTTCTGGTTTGATTCCAGGCATCTCTGCACGATGGCATCCATTTCGTGGTCGCGAACCAGATTGATGAAGGGTTTTCCTGCAGCAGCTTCCGAAGCAACTCTGAAAAGCTTTGCCGCGGTCTTGTTAAGGGCTTTTAGCTGCCGCTCTCTATCCAGGACAACAATTCCAGCTCCAGTGATATCCAGTATCGCGGTTAGCTTCTCGCTTCTTTCACCAAGGTCTTTTTCCAGGGCCGTGACCTTTGTTTGGAGGAGTTCCCGGATTTCGCCTAACTCTTTGACCTGTTTCGATTTTCTTATCGTAGAAAGCGCAGTCAAGGCGGTGCTCAATATAAAGAGGACGAGCAAAAAAACCAGAGCAGTTTCCATGCGGGGTTATCCTTCAAACTTATAGCCGAAGCCGTGGACAGTTATCAGGTGCTCAGGCTTTACCGGATTATCTTCAATTTTACGCCGCAGCGAACGCATGTGCACGTCAATAGTGCGGGACGTACCCCCGTAATCATAGCCCCAGACTTTTTCCACAAGCTGTTCACGGTTAAAAACCTGTCCCGGGTGACGCATCAAGAAGGCAAGCAGATCGAATTCTTTAGGGCTTAGTTTCATCGTCGCGCCTTTATGCAAGACCCTGTGCCCGGCTACGTCGACCTCAAGACTATCGGCTTTTAATACTGAGGGAGTTTCCGGCTCGGTGGTTGGTACCGGTTGCTCTTTCCATTGTGAACGGCGTAACATGGCCCGGATGCGGGCTGTCAGTTCCCGGACGCTGAAGGGCTTGGTGATATAATCATCAGCACCGACTTCCAGCCCAACCACCTTGTCTATTTCCTCCGTTTTAGCTGTGAGCATCAGGATGGGCACCGGCATTTCCTTGCGCAAAATACGGCATACTTCCAGGCCGTCCATCCCCGGCAGCATAATATCAAGGAGAATGAGGTCCGGCTTTTCCCGCCGCGCGCTCTCGAGTGCCTGGATGCCGTCACCTGCCGTAACAACAGTGAAACCGTCGTTAACCAGATTGTACCTGAGAACGTCTAGCAAATTCTTATCGTCATCAACGACCAGTATCTTACTCATAGTTATTTCTGCACGAAATTAGTACTTGGATGCGCCTATCTCTTCCATCTTTCCGGTGACCGTAAAAACCACCCGCTCGCAGATATTGGTAACGCGGTCGGCGGCACGTTCCAGATTGTGAGAAACCCAGATGAGCCGGGTGGCGCGGGTAATAGTTTTCGGGTCTTCCATCATGAAGCTGATGAGCACACGATAAACGTTGTTATAGAGATTATCCACTTCGTCATCTTCAAGCGCTATTTTTCGGGCGGCTTCGGCATCATGGTTGAAGAAAGCTTCCAGGCTGCGGTGCAGCATATCAACCATTTTCTCCGCCATGCGCGGTATGGTTACCAGTGGCTTTAGGGGAGGCTCATCACCAATCATGAGGACGATCTTGGCGATGCCCTCGGCGTAATCACCGATTCTCTCGAGTTCGGTGATTACATTCGCTACCGCCAGGATAAACCGCATGTCACCGGCCATCGGCTGCTGGGTGACGATAAGCTGAATGCACTTGTTCTCTATCTCGAATCTCTTGGTATTGATCTTCTTATCATCGGCGATTATCTGCTGGGCCAGGTCCAGGTCTCTTTCTTTCAGAGCTTTCACGGAGGAGAGGATGGCTTTCTCCGCCATGCTGCCCAAAAAGAGAACGTCGGTATGAATCTCCTGCAGTTTCTTGTGAAAGGCTGTTCTTATCTCCATTTTCCCAAGACCTCCCTTACCATTATCCGAAGCGCCCGGTGATGTAGTCTTCCGTACGCTTATCTTTCGGGTTAGCGAACAGGTCAGCTGTTGTCCCGTATTCGATGAGCATGCCGGCGCGGTCGCTGTCCATGAGCATAAAGGCGGTCATATCAGACACGCGCGCTGCCTGCTGCATGTTATGGGTGACAATGACAATCGTGTATTCCTGCGCCAGGTTTCTCATCAAGTCCTCGATTTTGAGAGTGGCCACCGGGTCCAGGGCGCTGCATGGTTCGTCAAGGAGTATTATCTCAGGTTCTACGGCCAGCGCCCGGGCGATGCACAGCCTCTGTTGCTGACCTCCGGAAAGGGAAGCCCCTGACTCGTTCAGCTTATCTTTGACCTCTTCCCAGAGGGCGGCCTGGTGCAGGCTGCGTTCCACCACCTCTGCCAGTTCTCCGCGCCGGCTCCACAGGCGCGTCAGACGCAAACCGGCGGCGACATTATCGAAAATAGACATGGTGGGGAAGGGACTGGGCTTCTGGAAGACCATGCCGATACGCCGGCGTATCATGACCGGGTCAACATTATGGTCATAGATATCCCGGCCGTCCAGCAAAACACGGCCGGCCACTCGCCCCCCGTTAGAAGCCTCATGCATGCGGTTCAGACACCGGATAAGCGTGGATTTACCACAGCCGGATGGTCCAATGATGGCCGTGATTGCCCGCGCCGAGATGCGCAGGCTGACGTCTTTGACAGCCAGGGTATTACCGTACCATGCTCTCAAGTCATCCACTTCCAGAATGCCCCCCTTGCTTCCTGGCAGGGTTACAGGCTCGGCACTCGTTGTTCTATCCATCTTATTCACCATAACAATTTGTCTTTCTTTTCACCAATCTTCCCGGCGATTTATATTTTCTTCCGGCGGCTGACCCAGCGTACCAGGATGCTGATACCCAGGACAAGCATTACCAGCAAGAAAGCCCCCGCCCATGCCTGCTGGATCTGGTCATCATACGGCGAGAGCGCATAACGGTATATCAGCAGCGGCAGCGCCCCGATGGGCTTGAACAGGCCCTGAAACCCGAAGTAGCTGCCGAAGGCCGTGAAGAGTAGCGGGGCGGTTTCCCCGGCAACACGGGCCACGGCCAGCATTATCCCGGTAATCACACCGGTGAGAGCGCCGGGAATGACTACCCCCATTACCGCTCGCCAACGCGTTATGCCCAGGGCCAGCGCCGCCTCCCGCATCGAGTTAGGCACCAGTCGCAGGGATTCCTCGGCGGTCCGGGCAACAATAGGTATCATGATTATAGCCAGTGCCACGCCCCCGGAAAACGCGGAATAGGAATGCATGGGGCGTACGACGAGGGCGTAAGCGAAGACGCCGACCACTATTGAGGGCACGCCTGCCAGTATATCTGCGGCAAACCGGACGACAGACGCCGTCCGGGCGCTGGCGAAATCAGAAAGGAAGATACCCGCCATAAGGCCAACCGGCAGGGCGAGTACCGAAGCAAGGGCTACCAGGAGGAAAGTGCCTATGATTTCGTTGCGCATCCCGCCGCCGATTTCCCCGGCTGGCCTGGCTGACTGGGTCAGCAGGTCCAGGTTAAGGTACGCGATGCCGTGGGCCAGGGTATATCCCAGGATTAAAGCCAGCATCGCGATGCCGATGCCGGCGGCGACACCGCTCATACCTAACATCACCCCGTTAAACCATTTCCTGCGTAAATAATCGTTCTGTGACATATCTCTTTTACAGAATCGTCTACATTGCTGTCATACGCCACACCAGCAGGCGGGCAACGACATTTATTATCAGGGTTACCGCGAAAAGCACCAGCGCCAGTTCCACGAGACTGGCGATAAATATATCGCCGACAGCCTCGCCAAACTCGCCGGCAATCTTGCTGGCGATGGTCGTGCCGGGAGAAAAAAGCGAGGGAGTGATTATGTATTTATTGCCGATGACCATGGTTACCGCCATCGTCTCCCCCAGCGCGCGACCCAGCCCCAGGATTACCGCTCCCACAAGGCCGGAACGGCAGTAGGGAAGGACCGCCCGCCGGATCATCTCCCACCGTGTCGCTCCCAGGGCCAGCATTGCTTCCCGCTGGGTGTTCGGTACCGCCCGCATGACATCACGGCTCATCGCCGTGATTATGGGAATGACCATGATGGCCAGAATCATCCCCGCCGATAGAAACCCAACCCCGAAGGGCGGCCCCTGGAAGAGGGGCAGAAAGTCCAGGTTCCTGCCTACCCAGCCCAATTCAATAGAATCTCTGACAAAAGGCACCATAACGAACAGTCCCCATAATCCGATGATGACGCTGGGTATGGCAGCCAGCATCTCGATAAGGAAGGAGCCGGGCCCTCGTATCCATCCGGGCGCCAGCTCTACCAGGAAAATAGCCGCTCCCAGGCTTATCGGCACGGCGATGAGAAGGCCTATCGCCGAGGTAAGCAGCGTGCCGTATATCGCAGGCAGAGCCCCGAACTCCCCGGTAACGGCGTTCCAGGCGGTGCCTCCGATGAATTCAATCCCGAACTTGCGGATAGCCGGCATGGCATCGATATTAAGAGCGACAACCATGCCGATCAGTATGGCCACGATTACGAGCGCAAAGAGTCGCGTGAGATTGGCGAAGATTCTGTCACCGAAGTGACGGTGTCTATGAAATTCCCTGCCAATCATCTGTCTTTCCATTACGTTTCGTGCCAACCTCTTCGTTCTATCCGTCCTATCGACCTGCCTAATGGTAAAATGCAGGCAGGTAAGATCGTCTGCATTTTACCATTTAACCTATTGTCACTCTAGTGCCTCGTTGTGGAAATAAGTATACAGTCCCAGTCCCTTCTCCCTCGATGGGAGAAGGGCAGGATGAGGGTGATCCTCTCCCTCAAGGGGCGAAGAATATGTATAGCTAATCATGCAACCAGGTACTAGTGTTTCAGGATGGGTTGCCCCTGATATTTAATTGAATTTATCAGGTTTTCCGCTTTCGTAATGGCGGTGCTGGACAGGGCTGCATAGTCAAGTGCCGCCGCGTACTGCTGACCATCGTGTGTCGCCCACCAGAGCATGTTTACCAGGGCTAAGCCCTTGGCCTGGTCGGTCTGGTTGACGTAAGCCAGTATCCAGGTGAAGCCGGCGATCGGGTAGGCTTCCGGATTGGTGGAGTTGGTAATCATGACCTTCATGTCATCGGGCAGTGTCACACCCTGGGTTGCCCTGGTCGTTGCCTCAAGCGACGGCTCGACGTAGTTGCCGGCGGCATTCCTTAGCGCCGTCCAGGCCAACTTGTTTTGCACGGCGTAAGCCAGCTCGACGTAACCGATGGCGCCCGGTATCTGCTTTACCTGACCGGCTACACCGGCATTCTTCTCGCCGCCGATGTCACCGGGCCAGTTTACCGAGGTAGCGCTGCCGACCTGGGTTTTCCATTCACTACTCACCTTGGAGAGATAATCGGTAAAGATGAAGGTGGTACCGGAACCATCGGAGCGGTGCACGACGGCGATGTCAGAATTCGGCAGGTTCACGCCGGGGTTGAGGGAGGTTATGCGAGAGTCGTTCCACCTGGTTATCTTCTTGAGGTAGATGTCCGCCAGGACGTCGCTGGTCATTTTGAGCGGGGCAGAGCCGATGCCATCCAGATTGTAGATGACCGCTACGGCCCCGCTGGTCGTTGGTATGTGGAGAATAGGGCCATGGGCTGCCTCGGCCGCCGCTAACTGCGCATCCGTCATGATGCCGTCGCTGCCTCCGAAGTCCACTGTTCCCTCGGTGATGGCTTTGATGCCGCCTCCCGAGCCAATTGCCTGGTAGTTCACTTTGACTCCGGTAACCTTGTTATACTCGTCAAACCACTTGGTGTAGAGCGGTGCCGGGAAACTGGCGCCGGCACCTTCGAGGCTCATGGCCTGTTGTACCGCTGGTGGCGCGGTGACCGTCGCTGGTGGCGCCGTAACCGTGGTTGTCGGCGAAGGGGTCTGCTGCTCACAACCGGTTATGCCGGTTGTGAGCAAGAGCGCCAGCCCCGCTGCCAGTGAAAACCATTTTACCTTGTTCACTGATCTTAGATTTCCTCCTTTGTTTTTCCTTCCTGATAACGATTTTCTAGCACATCGTTTTTAATAAATTCATCCCTGGCCTCCTCTCACGGGAACTACACTCTGATAATGTGTTCACTTTCATTATTCGGGGCCGGGATTAAGGTCATGTTTTGATTTTGTTAAGGGTTGGTAAAACTCTGTTTAAGATTTTGTTAAGAGAACCGGAGAGGGCGGACATCTCATCCGCCCTCTCGATTGTTGAAAAAGATTCAAGGATAACTTATACGGATGGGTAAAGAAAATATCAATATCCCGCCTGATAAAGCGCTGAAGATGCTATGCCGGGGAAACCGCTCTCCCCTTACCATACACGAAGGGGCGGCGGTAACGACAGGTACGGGATAACCCGCAACCCTCGTTATCTATGTTTCGCGGATGATAGCTGATGAGGAACGGGCTTACAAATCCCGGCGCAAGGTAGCTAGAGGGTGCATTTCAGTCCGGCGGGTATTTGGAAACAAGTTTCTTAGCTTCAAAAGCTGGAGCCAGCGAATGGATTCGAACCATCGACCGGCGGTTTACGAAACCGCTGCTCTACCCCTGAGCTACGCTGGCATTCACGCCTGAACCGCTGAATTTCCGCGACTTTTTTTCGCGGCATCTTTTTGAAATGCAAGCCGGAACAACGTCTTTGAGCAGGTCCGCGGCATCCGTCTGCATCCCCTCCATTATATGCGAATAAGTGTCCATCGTAAAGGTTGCCTGCATGGAGTTTTATTCGGTTTTGGTTGGCTCCAGGCAGTGCGCCCTCCCCTCCCGTTGACTTTCTTCCCCACCAACCAGGTGCAAACAAAACTCTGCATGACCGGGGGCCGGCCCGTTCCACATGAACCGCTGCATGCTTAATATGATATACTTACTCTATCCGGATTTTATTAATCTAACAAAATATCAGAACCCGGCAGGAGAACGTCAATGAATGAAAGAATCTCTAGGTATAAGGTTGCGGCAGTACAGGCTGCCCCGGTACTGCTGGATGCGCCAGCCACACTGGAAAAGACGGCACACCTTGTCGAAGAGGCAGCTAACCAGGGAGCGCAACTGATTGTTTTCCCGGAAACCTGGATACCGGGTTACCCCTTCTGGTACAACAATGTCGAATTATGGAAGCGCGAACCGATTAAACGCACGTATGCCCGGCTCTTCAAGAATTCCGTTGATGTACCCGGCCCCTTGACTGACGCGCTGGGCAAAATGGCTAAGAAGGCGGATATCTACATTTTCATGGGTATCAATGAACGGGTACCGAGCGGCACGCTTTATAATTCCATGGTATTTATCGGCCGGGACGGCTCTTTAATGGGCAAGCACCGCAAACTGGTGCCTACCTTCCTCGAACGGATGGTATGGGGACAGGGTGACGCCTCAACACTCAACGTCTTTGACACGGATATTGGTCGTCTGAGCGGCCTTATCTGCTGGGAACACTGGATGCCGCTAACCCGCTACTCCCTTTATTCCCAGGGCATGCAGGTATGCGCCTCGGTGTGGCCGGGACGCGCTAAGACCTCCCTGCTGGCGTCACAGCACATGGCATTCGAGGGGCGCTGTTTCGTGGTGGCTTCCAGCATGTATCTGACCAAAGCCCACATACCGGCAGACTTCGAGCTGGCGGAAGAGGTTGGCGGCGGGCAGGAGACAATCCTCTCCGGCGGTTCAACCATAATCGGCCCGGACGGCCAGTTTCTGGCGGAGCCGGAATTCGATAAAGAGACCATAGCCTTCGCTGAAATAGACCTGGAACGTATTCTGGAAGAAAAACAGTTCCTTGATGTGGTCGGCCACTATGCCCGCCCGGAGGTATTCACACTGACCCTAAACCGGCAGGCATTCCAATCGTTCCAGGCGAACGATGTAGTGGACGTTGAGAAAGAACTGTTCCAGCTTCAGGAAATGGCGGGGAAAGTGACGGGTGAGAAGCTGGAGCAGGAAATCCGGAAGCTGCGTGAAAAATTACGCGCGGGGGTTCAAGCTTGACCTACTGCAACCCGAGAAATAAAATATTTTCCTGACCGATGCAGAGGACGCTAAAATATATCCTGCCCTGCTTGTTGCTGTTCGGGTTAATAGCCTGTACCCCCTACCAGGTGGAAAAAGAGACGATGAAAGTACCAACTGACGAAAGGATAGTCTGTTTGCCGCCGCCGGTGCTCGACTCTGAATTCTCCCTTGAGCAAAGCTTGCTGGAAAGAAGGTCCGTAAGGACCTATACTCCGGAAGTCCTGACACTTCGGGAGATATCCCAACTCCTCTGGGCGGCCCAGGGTGTTACTGATGATAGAGGCTACCGGACCGCCCCATCCGCAGGTGGTCTGTATCCCCTTGAACTATACCTGGTCGCGGGTAATGTTGAGAGTCTGGCCCCAGGCATCTATCGATACATGCCAGGGGAACATATCCTGGAGTTTCTGGAACCGGGTGATAAGAGGAGTGAGATGGCAAACGCCGCCCTCTCTCAGTCCAGCGTTGAAGAAGGCGCCGCTATTATGGTAATCACGGCAGTATATTCCAGAACAACATCCAAATATGGAGAGAGAGGTATCCGGTACGTCCATATTGAGGTGGGGCATGCCGCCCAAAATATCTGCCTGCAGGCAACAGCCCTGGACCTCGGCACGGTAACGATCGGCGCTTTCTATGATGAGCAGGTGACCGAGATACTCGGTCTTCCCGAGGACGAAGAGCCCTTATATATCCTGCCGGTGGGGCGAATCGGGGAATAAAGGATTTGATTCGGGTATTGATTTCTCCTCCCATCCGATGATTTTCTTCCCACCCTATCCCACCCTCGCGGCTGCCACTTTTCCCGCCGCCATCAAGTGCGAATAAAACCAGTCCAGAATTTCTTATACATCCGCTTTCCTGTATAATACCAGTGAGCGAATATTTACGGAGGTCCCTTTTCTGGAATCGATCGACATAGCCCGCAAAGTGGTTGAGGCTGCCGGCGATAAGCAGGCAAGTGACATACTCATTCTGGACGTGCGCGGCGTATGCAGCTTCGCGGACTACTTCGTTCTGTGCAGCGGGGAATCAGAACGGCAAATCCGCTCCATCGAAGAAGAGATAATCAAGGTCCTGAAGCAGGACGGGATTTCCCCCCACCACCATGAAGGCACCGCCGAGTCCGGCTGGCTCCTTATCGATTACGGAGATGTCATCGTCCATATCTTCGATGTTTCCGAAAGGGAGCGTTACCAGCTTGACCGGCTCTGGGAGAACGCTCCCGCCGTTTTGCGAATCCAGTAGAGGCTCAGGCCATTATTTCGGCGTCCGTAAAAAACAACTTTATTTCGTTCCGCGCCGTTTCCGGGGCATCGGAAGCATGGGTAGAGTTCCTTTCCACATCCAGCCCGAAGTCAGCCCTAATCGTGTTCGGGGCAGCTTTTGCCGGGTCGGTGGCGCCCATCAGCTTCCGGATGCGCTCCACCGTCCCCTCCCCCGCGAAGACCGCCGCCACAATGGGACCCGAGGTAATATATTTCACCAGGCCCGGGAAAAAGGGCTTATCCTCATGCACGGCATAATGCCGCCGGGCGAGATTTTCGTCCATGTGGAGCATCCTGAGGGCTACCAGCTTCAGCCCCTCCCCCTCCAGCCTGCCTATTATAGCGCCGGAAAGTCCTCTTGAGACGGCGTCCGGCTTGACTAAAACGAGCGATTTTTCCATGATAAACTCCTAATTCCTTTCTGCTTCTTCTTTATGGAGAGACTGAAACAGTCCCTCAAGGACATCCGTGGTGACTTTTTCCAGGCTGTCCACCACCAGTTCCGCTTCCGCCAGCGCCGGCGCGGCATTGGTATTCGTTACGGCCACGCACTTCATTCCCGCCCGCCTGGCCGCCAGCACCCCGGCGATAGCGTCCTCGATTACCACGCTGTTCTGCGGTGACACTCCAAGCTTATCCGCTGCGAGCAGAAAAAGCTGCGGGCTGGGTTTGCCCTCGGTGACCTGCCTGCCCCAGACGATGGCACCAAAGCAGTCCTTAATGTCCAGCTTGCTCACGATAAGTTCGATGTTTTCAGGCGGGGCGGAAGAAGCAATCGCCATCCTGATGCCCTTTGCTACAAGCGCCTTCATCAGGGCGACCGCCCCGGGGAAAGCGGTAATATGTTCCGCGATGAGACTGCGGTAAACCGTTTCTTTCTCTCCGGCGATAGTATCGATTTCCGACTGTGACGCACCGCGGCCGAGATTAGCCCTTATAATCTCGTCGTTTCTCTGGCCGAAGTGACGCCGGAAATCCGCTTCGGTAAAATCGACTCCCCGGCCGCGGAAGGTCTTCTGCCAGGCTTGCATATGATAGGGGCCGCTGTCCACAATGACCCCGTCCATGTCCCAGATAACAGCCTCAAGCTGACCCGGCGCCATCGGTTAGCTTGCCCCGCAGTCCCCGATAACATACTGCTTGGCGATGGCTTCGGCCACCAGGGTACCGTCGGACAGCGATAAGCTGGCTTCGGCATCGAGCAGCCGGCGGGTATGCTTGATGATGCGCCCGGTGACGATAAGGCTCCTGGTTATCAACGCCGGGCGCCTTATCCTTATTTCCATCTTTGCGGTGATGCATTTCAAGCCGGCAAACTGGGCCGCATAGCTCATCGCCTCGTCCAGGAGGCAGGAGATGATTCCGCCATGCAGAATTCCCGGCCAGCCCTGATGGTGTTCGGCGGGGGTGAACTCCGTTCTGACTCCGTTGTCATCCCTCTCGAATTTCAACTTCAGTCCGATGGGGTTGTTCTGCCCGCAGCAGAAACAGAGGCCTTCGCTGGTATCGGTATTAATGGCCAGTATCGGTATTTTTACCATCGCCGATTTCCCCCTGCTTTTATTCCGTCTTGAAATGCTCCCAGCCGGCCTTGGGCATCCTTACCGGGTTTTCATTTATGTCAATCAGGCGGACCACCCCCGCCTCGCCCTCTTCGATTCTGCCAATTACGCTGACGGGAGAGGTGGCGGCCACCCTGACCTTCTCCATCGTCTCCGCGTCCGCGGTAAAAAGGAGCTCATAGTCCTCCCCACCGGACAAAGCCAGTTCCAGGACCTTCTCCGGCGGAAAATTCCCCATCAGAGCGGGATGCACCGGAATACGGTCAACCCTGACTTTAGCGCTGACGGCGCTCGAGTGGCAGATATGGGCCAGGTCGGCAAGGAGGCCGTCGCTGACATCTATCGCCGTCCTGACCCCCTCCCCCACCAGCAGCCCCCCTTCCGCAATCCTGGGCTGAGGGAGGAGCAGGGCTTTCCGGAGGGCCTCCGCCGACTCCAGAGGTAGCTTCAAGCCTTTAGCCAGCATCTCAAAGCCTCCGGCCGCGCCGCCGAGATAGCCGGTAACCGCTATTTTATCGCCGGGGCGGGCGCCGGAGCGCCGTAAAAGACGCTCCCGATTGGCAGCATTACCCAATACGGTAACAGCCACGGAAACCAGGGGGGCTCGGCAGGTATCCCCGCCGATGATGGTGACGCCATGCTGTTCCGCCATATCCAGCATTCCCCGCCCGAACTGCTCGACATCCGCCACCTCAATATCTCCGGGCAGTGACAGGGATACCAGCGCAAAATCAGGGACACCGCCCATCGCGGCAATGTCACTCAGGTTAACGGCCAGCGCCTTCCAGCCCAGTTCATACCAGGACGTAGTTTCCAGGGAAAAATGGACGTTCTGTATCAGGGAATCGACCGTTGCCAGGTCTACCGCAGCATCACACTGCCAGGCGGCGGCATCGTCCCCGATGCCGATAAGCAGTTTCCGGCGGGAAAGCGGCGGCTGTTTCCCGGAAGCGGCAGCCATCCCGGAAAGGATGTCAATCAGGCCGAATTCTCCCAGCTCAGCGATTTTCACGCTGAAAATTATAGCATTCCTGCAGATGGAGTAACAAATTTCAGCCTGTTGGGCAAAGTACACTCTTGCCAAGAGTGCCTAATAGGTATATACTTACTGCCAAAGACAGGCAGGTAGGTATAACATGCAGATTTTATGGTTTTTCGTTAGAGGCATTCTTGCAAGATTATGGACACTTATTCCCGCAATTCTCACTGACCCCTTTGATGTGCTTGAAAAGGGGTGGAATGTGAATATACCACTGCCACAATGGGTTTTTTATGTTTTGCTTGGGGCTGGAATAGCTATAGCATTTATACTTACCTTACAAGACTATATAAAACATGGATATATCAAGCTGAATCCTGAATATATTACAGACCAAATATGGAAAGTTTACAAAGAAGGACAATCAGTAGTAATCAGAATCGGTAAAAAAGGTTTGCCGAAAAGTAAATTTAATGAAATTAAAGATGAATTAAAAGAGGAATTGAATGTTCCAACTATACCGATAAAAAAAGGTTTTACACTCAATAAAAAGGAGGGAGACTATTTACTTGAAACAGTAACCGAAAAAATGGGAAATAGAATGAGAAGTGATACTCGATTTGATGCGGATACTTTTCATCGTTTGGCGAAAATGGCTCAGATATTAGACACAAATGAAGCTGGTTTATTGGCAATTACCAAAGATGCAGATGACTACCAGTCTTCTGAATATGAATTGGGTAGAAGGCGCGCGAGTGTTACTTCCCAGAAGGAAATAAGGCAAACAGTGGGGGTAGGCTATATTTTGAATTCTATTCTATTATCATTTTGTTTTTTTTCGCCATTGGCAAAACAGGTGATGCCAAACAATAAATTGCCAGTAAATATGATGAAGCAAGCATTAGACGAATTGATGCTAGATTACATGAAAGACCTTGTGAAAGTGTTAAGGCGTAGGGGGTAAAAATGAGCTTTATTCGTTCAAAGGAAATCCCGCCCCGTTCCGGTAACTGGTATGATTATGAAGTTAAGACCATCCATGAAGGCAAAAAGGTTAGGCAAAAGGTAATTAGATACATCGGAAGGTCTAGCCTGCGCCCTTCCCGCTCTGGTGGCTTAAATGGGGTTATGGCATCCTCTCCGGTCATTGCCTCCCCCGCTCCAAAGCCTGCGACAATTCACAAGATGAAAACGCCTTCAAAGCAGATAGCTTCCGCTATGGGAATGTACTATGGCGGAATGTCTCTCGATGCTATTCCGCAGAAAATCAGTCAAGAAGGGAAAGCCCGTTTTGGATGCTACCCTAACCCCGATAAAGCCTAACGGAGAGAGTGCCTAATGGTAGGGCAACGATTGTACTTTGCCGCCTGTTGCGCAATAGATAATTTGTCGCGCCCTTGCAATTGCTCCCGCCAATATTCCACAATAGTATCATGGAACTGGCAGACCTCGGTTTTTCGGAATGGTTCCGGGAAGCATATCTTGATTCCGGCAGGCAGGACTGGCGCGTGGCCCGCGTGACCGCGGTGGACAGGGGCGGCTACCTCGTTCGGGGCACCAGCGGAGAAGTCTTCGCTGAGCTTGCCGGCAACTTCGTCTTCGCCGCGAATGACAGCGCCGCCTATCCCGTCGTTGGCGACTGGGCGCTGGTGGACTACTTCAATGACGATACCCTCGCCATAATCTATGACCTGCTCCCCCGCAGGACCGTCCTGAGGCGCAAAACCGCCGGCAAGAAAATCGACTACCAGATGATTGCCGCTAACATCGATACAGCGTGTATCGTGCAATCGTGCGACTTTAATTTCAACCTGCGCCGCCTGGAACGATACCTGGTCATGGTCCATGACGGCGGCATTACTCCCCTTGTCCTGCTCAGCAAGAGCGATTTAATCAGCCCGGAGGAACTGCAGCAGAAAATATCCGCCATCAGGGAAGCCGGCATCAGCACCGAAGTCATCGCTTACAGCGTGAAAACCGGGGCGGGGCTAAAGCAGCTGCAGGAGACCCTGACAGCGGGCAGCACCTTCTGCCTGCTCGGCTCATCGGGGGTGGGCAAGACCACCCTCCTGAACCGCCTCCTCGGGCAGGATGTCTTCGAGACCAGCCTCGTCCGGGAGAAGGACGGCAGGGGCAGGCACACAACTTCCCGCCGCCAACTTGTCATCCTTGACGGAGGCGCCATGCTGATCGATACTCCGGGCATGAGGGAACTGGGCAACATCGGCATGGACACCGGCATCAGCGAAAGCTTTCCTGACATCACGGCATTGTCCCGCGAGTGCCGTTTTAAGGACTGCACTCACACCAGCGAGACCGGCTGCGCCATCCAGCGCTCCCTACGGGAAGGGACTCTAAGCGAGTCGCGTTATCAAAGCTACCTGAAACTGCAAAAAGAGTCCGCCCGTTATGAGATGTCATACGTGGAAAAGCGCAAAAAGGACAGGAACCTGGGGCGTTTCTACCGGTCGGTGATGAAACACCACCCCAAAAAGCCCTGACATTGCGTCAGGCTTCCTCCTCCCCGTTCTCCCCCTCCTCCATTTCCCTGCCCTGCTTCCGCCACTCCTCGCGCAGCTGGTCCATCAGCCTGGCTGCCCGCGGGTACCCGATGTGCATCTTCCGCTGTAAAAATGACGTGGAGACGCGCTCGTGCTGCTCCGCCAGCGTTATTGCCTCATCCAGCAGCGGGTCCTTGGGATAGCCGTCATCGGTGCGGTCCTGAGGCATGGCGGTAATGTCCGGCACCTTGAGCCTTTCCGCCTCCTCGCCGTTCTCCTTCTTCTGGCTCCCCCAGAAGTAAATCAGCCGCTCAATCTCGGGGTCGGAGAGGTAACAGCCCTGGAGGCGCTTCGGCTTGGCCGCCTCAGTCGGCATGAAAAGCATATCGCCCTTGCCCAGCAACTTTTCCGCCCCGCCGATGTCCAGAATGGTACGCGAGTCCACCTGGGAAGTCACCGCAAAGCTGATGCGGGTGGGAAAGTTCGCTTTAATGAGGCCCGTCACCACGTCCACGGAAGGCCGCTGCGTGGCCACCACCAGATGTATGCCCGTGGCGCGGGACAACTGGGCCAGGCGGCAGAGAATGCTCTCCACCTCGTCGTAGCCCGCCATCATCAGGTCGGCAAGCTCATCAATCACCAGCACCAGGTAAGGCATTTTCTCCTTACCGGTCTTGTTCCGGTTGAAGTTCTCGATGTTCCGCGCGCCGGCGCCCGCCATGCGCTGGTAGCGCTGGTCCATCTCCTGGCTCAACCAGCGCAGCGCGTTGAGCGCCTTCTTGGTATCGACAATCACCGGCACGGTAAGATGCGGGATGCCGTTATACGGCGTCAGCTCCACCCGCTTGGGGTCGACCATAATGAAGCGCACCTCATCCGGGGTATTATGCATCATCAGGCAGCAGATAATCGCGTTCAAACAGACCGTCTTGCCGCTGCCGGTTGCCCCGGCGATAAGCAGGTGCGGCATCTTGGTCAGGTCGGCGGCTACCGCCTCCCCACCGGCCCCCTGCCCCAGCGCCAGCGCCATCTTCGATTTAGTCAGCAGCTTCTGGAACTGCGCCGTCTCCACCACGCCCCTCAGGCTGACCATGCTCGTTATCTTGTTGGGGACTTCAATGCCGACTACCGGTTTTCCGGGCACCGGCGCCTCGATGCGAATGCTGGGCGCGGCAAGGGCCAGGGCCAGGTCATTGGACAGAGAGGTAATCCGGTCTACCTTCACTCTCGTCTTGGCCATTTCCTGGCGCCGTACGTGAATGTTCCCGTCGCGGTCTTTTTCCTTGACCTCTTTGAAACGGCGGTCCCAGCCCGGCTCCACTCCGAACTGCGTTACCGTGGGCCCGGCGTTTATCTGCACCACCTTGGCTTCCACACCGTAGCTGGCGAGGGCATCCTCAATCATGTGGGCGCGCTGGGCGTTATCCGCCTCGCTGAACTCCACCTCCACGGAAGTGTCCAGGATTTCCACAGGCGGCAGCTTCCACCCGTCAACGAGTACCAGGTCCGGCGACTGCCCGTACTTTTTCCAGACGTCGGCGGCTACCTGTCGCAACTCCTCCCGGGAACGGCTCGCCGCTGCCTTGGCTGCTTTCCCCTCCTTCTCCTGCCGCGCCAGTTCCTCGGTCACCTGGGCCGGGACCAGGGGCGCCGCTTTGGCATGCGAGACTTCGGGAGCCATCACGGGTCTTTCCATCTCCGGCATCAGCGGAGGCTTCTCGGTCAGGCCGGGGCGGGCAAAGCGCGTATAAGCAGATGAAGGCTCCTGCGGGACTGGTCTGGAGACCTTCCTCACAGGTGACGGCTTCCTATGGAACTCCTTGCGGAACCAGGCGAACATTTTGCCCACCGTCCGGAAAATACCCCTGGGGAAAATCAAAACCACACCCAGCGCCACCAGCCCGGCAACGCGTAAAACGCCGAGAATCTCCGGAGAACCGGCCAGAATAACCTCGTCCCCGAAGTTACCTCCCAGGTCCAGGAAACCCAGAACGCCCCAGGCCGCCAGTACGAGCGCCACCGCTCCCAGCCAGCGGTTCCAGCGCAAGACCAGCGTCAGCAGCTTTTTCCGCCAGATGAGAAAAATCAGCGTGAGTATCGCCGCGAGGATAAAGAGCAGACCCCACCCGTACCCCGCCACCAGTTTCGTCCAGGCCTCCTGAATATTCGACCACTGCCTGAAAAGCACCGCCACGATAGCGGCCACCAGGATAATCTGCCGCATCGGCGTGGAAACCAGGAAACGGAAGAACCCCCCCACCCCTTTATACGGGTTCTGGCGTTGCTGCGGCTTAAACTGCTGCTTGGTCCGTTTTTTCGTTGCCATTTCCGTAATTACCGAGCTTGCGGGACTAGACTTTGACCATGAAGGGGAGAATCATGGGACGCCGCTTGGTCTGGTCATAGTAAAAACGGTCCAGGATATCCTTCACTTTAGTATTGATAAAGGACCATTCGGGAGGTCGGCTTCCGGTATGGTCCAGCGCCTGGGCTACCAGGTCACGGCTCTGCTCAAGCATATCCTTGAAATCGCGTGTGTCCACGAAACCCCTCGTCACGATGTCCGGACGCCCCACGACCTTCCCGGTCTGGCGGTTGACCGCGATAATCACAACGACGATGCCGTCTTTGGAAAGCATGCGCCGGTTACGCAGCACCACCCCACCGACATCCCCCACGCTGAGCCCGTCCACGTAAACATGTCCGGAAGTAACCTTGTTCGCAATCCTGGCCTTTTGCGACGTTACTTCCAGGACGTCGCCGTCCTCCATGACAAAGATGTTCTCCTGGGGAATCCCCACGGACTGGGCCAGCTCACCATGAAGGCTCAGGTGGCGGTACTCACCGTGAATCGGCACGAAGAATTTCGGCTTCACCAGGTTGATGAGCAGCTTCAGCTCTTCCTGGCTGCCGTGACCGTGCACGTGGACGTTGGCAGACCTGTCATAGAGCACCCTGGCGCCCTGTTTGTAGAGAGTGTCAACGGTGCGGTTGACCACGGACTCATTACCGGGAATGGGGGTGGCGGAAAGAATCACAATGTCTCCCTTCTGGATATGAAGAGTACGATGGTCCCGGTTTGCCATCCGCACCAGCGCAGACGTCGGCTCACCCTGGCTGCCCGTGGTGACAAAGACTATCTTGTCATGGGGCATCCCGCGCAACTGGTCCAGGCGGGAGAGGACCTCCTCCGGGTCCTTGAGATAGCCCAGTTCCAGGGTCAGGCGCACCGTTTCCGCCATACTGCGTCCGACGATAAACACGCGGCGCTTGTGCTTGGCGGCGGCGTCAATCACCTGCTGAATGCGGGAAACGAGCGAGGAGAAGGTAGTGACAATCACCCGCCCCGGAGCATCAGCGATAATTTTTTCAAGGGACTCCCCAACCACTTTCTCAGAAGGCGTGTAGCCGGGCAACTCGGCATAAGTGGAATCGGAAAGAAGCAGCAGTACTCCCTTCGTGCCGAGCTGCGCCAGGCGGGAAAGGTCCGTCGGCTTGCAGTCCACGGGGGTATAATCGAGCTTGAAATCGCCGCTGTGAATGATAGTTCCCAGGGGAGTAGTAATAATCAGACCCACCGCATCCGGGATGCTGTGGCAGACCGGGAAAAACTCTACCTTGAACTTACCCAGGGTCGCTTCCTGTCCCGGAGAAAGCACAATTAAATCGGCCCTATCCAGCACCTTTCTCTCTTTGAGGCGGGAGCGGATTAACCCGGCGGTAAGCTTGGTGGCGTAGACGGGGATTTTGCCGTCCAGCTGCGGCAGGACGTAAGGCAGTCCCCCGATGTGGTCTTCATGCCCGTGAGTAATGATGATGCCGCGTATTTTAGCCTTGCGCTCTGTCAGGTAGCTGACATCAGGAAGCACCAGGTCTATCCCCAGCATATCCTCCTCAGGGAACATGATACCGGCATCAATGATAATGATATCGCCGGCGTATTCCAGCACCATCAGATTTTTCCCGATTTCCCCCAGTCCCCCCAGGGGAATCAGCTTCAGTTTTGGTGTAACCGCTCTGGTCATGATTTCAACCTAAAACATACTGAGCTGCTGCTCGCCCGGTTTTTCCTCCGGTACCTGTTTCAGCTCCGCCAGCAACTGCGGAATTTTCCGCATATCTTCCTCGATAGCCTTTTTCAGGCTCTGCTGGTGCAAGGCGGCGGCGGGATGGTACATGGCGAAATAGAGAATGCCGTCACGCTTGACCGCCGTGCCGTGAATCTTGCTGATGGTCTGACCCGGGAAAAAGCGCTGCATGGAAAAACGTCCCAGAGTAACAATCATCCTGGGACGGATAATCTCAATCTGCCGTTCCAGCCAGTCGCTGCAGTTCTGGATTTCCGTAGGCAGAGGGTCACGGTTGCCCGGCGGGCGGGTCTTGACGATATTGGTGATATAGACCTGTTTCCGGTTTAGCGCGATGGAGACGAGCAGCTGGTCGAGAAACTGGCCCGCGGCCCCCACGAAGGGCCTCCCCTGCTGGTCTTCATGCCAGCCGGGCGCCTCCCCGATGAACATGATATCGGCGTCCTCCGCGCCCTCACCCGGCACCGCCTTCGTGCGGTGCTTGCTTATCTCACACTTGTAACAGTTCAGGATTTGCTCATTAAGCTCACTGAGCTGGGACATATCATATCTTACCTAACAATCACGATTCCTGCTAATGATAACATCGGACAGGGGTCAAGTCAATTTGCCAAAAGTACCGGTCTATCTTCGTTTTTAGAGGTTGGACTCACTCTATAAGGTTTTAATGGCGGGTGGTCTGGCGGGATAAGATGCATATGCCGCGAGGGCGGGATAGGGCGGGAAGAAAATCTCCGTTGGCGGGGCTTACTCACCCCCTGTGTCCCCCTCTCAAACAGTTTCTCCATCAGAACGCTTTGTTTATCTGTTTGAGAGGGGGAAAATTAGGAAGAGGGGCTTCGCCCCTCTTGGACACCCTTACTTACAGCTTCACCTGTTTCACGGTATAGACGTCCGGCAGGGAGAGAATCTGCTGCTGCTGCGCCTCGGGCAACGGCTCGTCCAGCGCCAGCACCAGCAGCGCCTGCCCCCGCGGCTTTAGCCGCCCCAGGTGCATAAAGCTGATATTGATATCGGCGTCACCGGTAATCTTGCCCACCTGCCCGATGAGGCCGGGGCGGTCAAGATGGTCGGCAAAGAGGAAATAACCTCCGCCGGGTACCAGGTCCAACCAGTAATCATTCACCCGCACGATGTGCGTTTCACCGTGCATCACCGTCCCGGCGGCGGCAACAGTCCCGGCGCTGGTGGTCACCTCCACCGTGAGCAGGCTGGCATAATTATCGCAGTCCGGCTGCTTCTCCTCCACGACGCTCAACCCTCTGCGGGCGGCAATCAGGCTGGCATTCACCAGGGTGACCCGCTCTTCGCTGGTCCCTTCCAGCAGGCCGCCCAGCACCATCAGCTTCAGGGCGCTGGTATCAAAAGCGGCAATCTCTCCTTCATATTTGATACGGATGGAGCCCGCCTGCCCTTCCGCCAGCCGGTAGACCAGTTTACCTAAAGTAGCCGCCGTCTTAACGAAAGGCCCCAGAGCCGCCATGGTATCCGCCGAGATAAAGGGCGCATTCACGGCATATTTGGCCGGTCTCCCCTGGAACATATCGGCAACCTGCTCGGCGACGTCCTTTGCCGCCATGACCTGCGCCTCCGCCGTTGACGCTCCCAGGTGCGGCGTGACGATAACATTATCGAATTCAAACAGCGGGCTCTCTGTGCAGGGCTCCGGGTCGAACACATCAACGGCCACACCGGCTACCCGTTTTTCCTTAAGGGCACTAACGATGGCCTCCTCGTCAATCAACCCGCCCCGGGCGCAGTTCACGATGCGCACCGTCGGTTTGACCAGCGCCAGCTGCTTCGCGCCAATAATTCCCCTGGTCTTTTCGTTCAGGGGAATGTGCAGCGTGATGAAATCAGACTCTTTTAACAGTTGCTCCAGTGGGACCAGCTTCACCAGGATTTTATCCGCGTAGTCCTCGGATACCATCGGGTCGAAGCCGATGACATCCATTTCCAGTCCCTGAGCCCGCCGGGCTATCGCCGAACCTACGTTTCCCAGCCCGATAATCCCCAGGGTCTTACCCCGAAGCTCGGTGCCCATGAAATCGTTGCGGCGCCATTGGCAGGACTTGAGGGAAGCGTTCGCCTGGGGAATATGCCGGGCCAGCGCCATCATCAGGGCCAGGGCATGCTCCGCGGCGGAAACGGTGTTCCCGGTGGGCGCGTTGACCACGGCGATGCCCTGCCGGGTCGCCGCCTCCACATCGACGTTATCGATGCCGACCCCCGCCCGGGCGATGACCTGGAGCTTCTTCCCCGCTTTGATGATGTCCTCGGTAACCTTCGTCTGGCTGCGCACCATCAGGGCTTCATAATCACCGATGATGGCGATAATTTCCTCGGGCTTCAGCTTGGTCTTGACATCCACCTGCGCCAGCCCGCGCAGTAAAGCCAGACCTTCCTCAGAGATGGAATCCGTAACCAGAACCTTCATACTGCACCTGCTTTATTCATTCTCATTTCAGAGTGTCGAAATAGTAGGAGGTATCCTGCACCTCTTTTTTCTTAGGGCTGGAAGCCGGCTTTGGGCAGAGCCACCCTTAGAGCAGACATGACTTTGGCGATATCATCCTCACTGACCAGTCCCAAGTGCCCGATGCGGAATATCTTGCCGTCCAGTTTGCTCTGCCCTCCCGCCAGTACCACGTCATGCTCCTCGCGCATGATTTTGTTCAGTTTCTTAATCTCCAGCCCCTTAGCCGCGGCCACGGCGGTAACGGTATTGGAGGCACGGGCTTCATCGGCAAAGAGCGGCAGCCCCAAGGCCTTCACACCGTCCCGGGCGGCCTTACCCACCCGCGCATGCCGGGCGGCGATATTAGACATCCCTTCCTTCAGCATCATGTCCAGCGCTACATCCAGCCCGAAGAATATGGAGACGGCCGGCGTCCAGGGCGTCTGCCCTTTCTCAAGATAGCTTTTCGCCTTGCCGAAGTCCCAGTAAAAGCGCGGCATCCTGGCTTGATTATAGGCCTGCCAGGCCTGCGGGCTGACGCTGACCATCGCCAGTCCCGGCGGCACCATCCACCCCTTCTGCGAACCGGTAATGGTAATATCGCACTGCCATTCGTCAACCGGCAGTTCGATGGAGCCCAGGCTGCTGATGGCATCCACGAGCAGCAGTTTATCAAACTCCTTGACCGCCGCGCTTATCGCCTTGAGGTCATTGGTAACGCCCGTAGATGTCTCATTGTGAGTCACCATGACCGCTTTTATCGCCGGGTCTGCTTTCAAAGCCTTACGTATCTCATCCGGTTCCGCGGCCTTTCCCCACTCCGGACGCAGCGGGACCACCTCGGCGCCGAAGGCTTGCGCAATCTGCACCCAGCGGTCACCAAAAACGCCGATGGATACCGCCAGCACCTTATCCCCCGGAGAGAGGATATTGACCACCCCCGCCTCCAGACCGCCCGTACCCGAGCCGGTCAGGATAAAAACATCGTTTTTCGTCTGGAAGACCTGTTTCAGCTTACCGGTAACGGAGTTCAGCAGCTCAATGAATTCGGGGCCGCGGTGGTTAATCATCTGCCTGCCCACCGCTTGCAGCACCTCTTCCGGGCAGGGAGTCGGTCCGGGAATACGCAACTGTGTCATTTTGGGCTCCTCATATTTATTTCCTGGCTTTCTTATCTGCCAGAACTATCCGAATAAAGCGGCGCTTGCCGACCTTGATGATGCTGCCGTCGTGATAGTTTTCCGTATCGCCGGAAATTAACTCGCCGTCGATGGTCACCGCACCCTGCTTGATTAAACGGAATGCTTCACTGCGGCTCGCCACAACCCCGGAATCTACCAACAACCTTGAAGTTACGGGGGTGGGTCCGGTCAAGGCATATTCCCTGACCTCTTCCGGCACTTCCTTTTTCTGCACCACCCTCTCGAAATGCTGCTCTGCTTCAGCAGCTTCGTTCCCGCTGTAAAGCTGCCCCACCAGTTCTTTTGCCAGACGTTTCTTGAGCGTCATCGGGTTGTCACCCTTTTCTATCTGGAGACGCAGCTCCGCCAGTTCCTCATCAGGCACGTCCGTCACCAGTTCAAAGTATTGCATAATCAGGTTATCGGGGACGGACATTACCTTGCCGTAGATTTCCGACGGCGGTTCCGCCACACCGATATAGTTGCCCAGGCTTTTGCTCATCTTGTGGACGCCGTCAGTGCCGACGAGCAGCGGCGTCATGAAACACTGCTGCGGGCGCTGCCCCGACATCGACTGCAGTTCCCGGCCCATGAGGAGGTTAAATCTCTGGTCCGTCCCCCCGAACTCCACGTCCGATTCAATCATCACGGAATCGTAGGCTTGAAGCAGGGGATATAACAGCTCCGTAATCGCGATGGGGCGGTTGGAGCAATACCGCGCATTAAAATCGTCCCGCGCCAGCAACTGCGCCACGGTGAATTTACTGGTCAACCTGATGACATCCGCCAGGCTGAACTCACCGAACCACTCGCTCTGCCACTTCACCTCGGTCCGGTCACGGTCCACCACCTTGAAGAACTGCTGCATGTAGGTCTCCGCGTTCTTCTTCACCTGACCGGCGGTAAGCATCGGGCGGGTGACGGAAGCCCCGCTGGGGTCGCCGATTTGCGCCGTCCAGTCACCCACGATGAGGATAACTCGATGGCCCAGTTCCTGGAACTGGCGCAGCTTGCGCAGGGCTACCATGTGACCCAGATGGATATCCGGGAAGCTGGGGTCAAAGCCCTCTTTAAGGCGCAGTTTTTTACCGGAACGGAGCAGGTCCCGCAATTCCTCCTCCAGAATAATCTCGGCGACACCCCGCCCCAGAAGACGGTCCATATCCTGACTTGTCACGGAATTTTCCGTTATGCTCAAGTTGTTAACCCTTTAGAATCTCTTTTCCCCTGGCCACGTCAAGCTCTATCTGTTTTTTCAAGGCATGGGAACTCGCGAACTTTTTCTCGCCGCGGAGACGCTTCACCATATCCACTTTCAGTTCCCGTCCGTAGAGGTCTCCCCGGTAATCGATGATGTAGACTTCCGCGGTACATTCTTTACCGTTGAAAGTAGGATTGGTACCTATGTTGGTCATGGCGGGGTAAGTGTTCCCGTTTAAATAAGCCCAGCTGGCGTAGACCCCTTCCGCCGGGAGTACCTGCCCCTGGTTCAGGCCGAGGTTAGCGGTAGGAAAACCAAGGCTGATGCCCCGCCGGGTCCCGGTAACTACCTTCCCTTTCAGGCTGAAAGGCCGCCCCATGAGCCGTCGCGCTTTTTCAATATCTCCCGCGGCAATCGCCTTGCGTACCGCGGTGCTGCTGACCACCTCCCCCTCCAGGTTCAGGGGCACCACCACGGACAGGCTGAAACCCATCTCCTGACCAAGGCGCTCCAGCGCGGTCACGTCCCCTTCCCGCTTCCTGCCCAGGGCAAAATCAGGCCCCACTACCAGGCCGCGCATACGCAGGTGCTTCTGTAAAAGGCTGATAAATTCGCGGGCACTGAGTCCGGCAAGCCCGGCGTTGAAGGAAAGGGGAACGACCAGGTCAATTCCTTCTTTCCTTAGCAGCTCCGTTCTCTCTTCCATGTCAGTAAGAAACGGTAATTTCGTCTCGGGGGCGAAGTAGTCCTGGGGGTGCTGGCGGAAGGTAACGACGCCGGGAAGCAGACCGCTCCGAACGGCGCGTTTTATCAACTCTGAAATGAGGTGTTTATGGCCCAGGTGAACGCCGTCAAAGACGCCGATGGTGAGCAGCGTCTCATTTGCCGGTGAAATCCTGGCTAGCTCCTCCTCGACCGACACGACATTCTCCTAACTGAGCTTACGGCAATCAACGACAAGGCGCTGGAAGCGTCTGTAATCAACTCCAAATGTATGGATGAAGCAACAATATACTACCATATGCCTGGTAAAGCGTCAAACGGCCACCTCCAGCCGCATTTCCTCTTTGGCCCACTCAGAGGGTGGCCGATTAGTCCAGGCATAGAAACCGCTGGCTGAGACCCTCAGTATCCGGCTTAGAAGCGGGATGGGGTAGTGGAGCCGCATCTGCCTCTTCGCCGCGTACCGTGCAGCGACTCCCTGGCAAAGTACGTGGCTGCTTTTTTTTAATATATCCCGCTCCATCTTGAGTTAAGAGTTCTCTTTCTTGACCCGGGCCAATTCCATCTCAACCTCTGTCAAAGGCCTTCGGGCTTTACCAATGTCTCCCAACTTGCTTTGATAACCGAGGGTTGAGGGAGCCAGGGACAGCCTTTGGGCTGCTTCACGACATGATATCTGATCTTCTACTACTAATTTGACCGCTTCCTGGCGGAATTCCCGGGTGTACCTTCCTTGTGAAATACCTTCAATCTGACACCTCCGTCTTTCTATTCTACCTGACTTTGGTGTCTATTAAATCCATCCTACCCAAAGAAAATAAACAAAACTATTGACAAGCTAAAAATTCGGTGTTATCATGTTGAACAATCGTTCGTTTACATACTAAGCATTGTACGATTGGCATGAGGGGGTGAGGCCTATTGGAGTAAATAGTGTAGATATCCAAATAGTAAGAACGTACATTAAGGAGGTAGTGCAATGCGCTCTAAAAGATTGTTAACGAGTTTAGTTTGCATTATTCTGTTGATCGTATCAGTGTTTTTCTACGCTAGTTGCACACAAGAGGCACCTGCACCTGCATCGACTACTACGATTACAGCAACTTCAACGGCGACTGTATCTGCGCCTGCACAGACTGTTACTGCTACTGCGCCTGCACCAACACAGCGGCAGCCAGTTACCGCATTGATTGAAACAGCCCCATTTGGAACTGGCGGATATATTACTGGTTTTGCCATTCAAGATATTGCAGCTAAGTATCATCCGTGGTTCAGACCGGTGACGGCTGAGTCTCCGGGACCGATATATCAGCTCGAATATTTAGAGGTCTATCACGGAAAACCTGAGGCAAAGAGTTATGTTGCTACTGCTGGGTGGCATAATATCAAAGCCGCCCGTGCGGGACAACTCATAGAAGGGAAGCAGATCAGTGAACATATTAGAGGCCTGGCTACTTATTCCTTTACTGTAAACTTATGGATGAGCGCTAACCCCGGAGTTGTTACCGTTAATGATTTGATAGGTAAGACAATAGCTATGGGAACACCGACGCAGACAACTTGGGCGCGTATGCCTGTATTATTTCTTGAATACGGGCCTGAGATACTAGATGACGTAAAGATAGAATACACCGGAATCAATCAAGGCGTAAGAGCATGGGTTGACGGACTCGTAGAAGTAGCTCTAACCGGAGCCGATACTGGTATCAAGGGCGGAAAGACTTTCGGTGTGACTGCGCGGGCAAACCATAAAGAGCTTGTCGCATCGGGTAAAAATGCATATTATGTCGATTTGACGAAGGAATTGATAGATAAAGCAGTTCAAGATGCTGGACTGGTAATCATTCCAATAACCGTGGCGGCTAATACATTGGAACAACAGCCAAAGGAATTTACCACTCTGGGGTTTCCTTCTGGCTTCGCTGTAGATGTAGATTTTGACGAGGAGATAGCCTACGAGTTAGTTAAGCTACTATTAGACCACCATGAGAAGTTTGTTGAATATCATGCCGGTGGGAAGACCTTGACACCGGAAACGATGGTATATGGTTGGCAGGCTGAGGACCTACACCCTGGAGCTATACGAGCCTATAAGGAATATGCGCAAACTCACCCAGAAGTAAGGGAGACCTTTCGTGCAGCGGGAGTCTACCCGTAATCCATTCGGAGATATTTCAGCGTTAATTATTGGAGGGGGGCAGACTGTCAATAAAGATTTTACTTCGAGACAGAGGAGGATTTATAGGCAATCCCCCTTTTGCCCCCCTCAATAGTTACTGAAGGTAATATAAAGTAACAAACAGTAAAAGTTTACACTCCGCCAGAAAGATTACCAGTGGGAACTCTGCATTCGGATTAAAAATATGAAGAAAAATCATTCGCCTGGGAATAGAATATCTAAAAACCTAGATTTATTAATCATTGCTATAGCGACAATAATGGTGCTATATCATCTAGTCTCAGTTTATAAAATCTCGGTTGGCCCTATAGAGCATCAGACTATCCATCTCGGTTTTGCTTTAGGATTGATTTTTCTTGAAATGTTGCGTACGGTAAAAAGTACAAAATACAGACTTGCAGCGCTCTCACTGTTACTGGGCAGCGTCGCAGTTGTAATCTATATATTTGTTTTCAATCAAAAGATAGAGATGAGAATCGGCTTTCCTAATACTGCGGATATTATCATGGGTATCATACTGGTAATTGCAGTTTTTGAAGCTTCTCGCCAATCCTGGGGCCCGGTATTCCTTGCTGTGGTTGGTAGCATGATTCTGTATATGTTCTTCGGCCACATTATCCCGCAGCCCTTCGGTCATGCCGGTATTCGGTTTGGCCTAATGGTTTCCTACTTAGGTATGGGCCTTACAATGGGAGTATTCGGAACGTTGCTTAGCGCCTCAGCCAATTACATCTTTCTTTTTATTGTTTTTGGGGCACTTATGCAGATATGCGGGGTAAACGAATTTTTTATCCAGATAGGCCGGGCAGCAGGGAAAGTATTTGCTGGCGGGCCAGCACAGACAGCAGTGTTGGGGAGTGCAACCGTAGGTATGGTAACAGGTGCTGCCATGGCTAATGTTGCTATTACGGGGGCTTTTACTATTCCCATGATGAAAAAGGTGGGTTACAAACCAGAAATAGCCGGTGCAATTGAAGCTGCCGCTTCTGGTGGGGGACAGGTAATGCCACCGGTAATGGGGGCGGCAGCTTTTGTAATGGCTGGATTACTGGGCATAGCCTACATAGAAATAGTCTTCGCTGCCTTGATACCTGCTATACTGTATTATTTGACCATAGCAATGTCAGTACAGGCAATTGCCAAGAGAGACAAGATTGTAGTTCCTCCTGAAAAAATGGATATTCCTGCATTGTTACGCGGTGGGCTTGTCTTTCTAGTGCCTCTATTCGTAATGATAACACTATTAGTTATGAGATATAGCCCGATGTTTGCAGCATTTTGGTCTATATTGGCTCTTCTGGCGGTGAGCTTTATACCGAAAGCTACACGACCAACAGTTAGTTCGATTTTACACGGAGGTCGTACTGGTGCATTAATGGCGTCACGGATTGCAGTGGCTCTTGGGGCTGTGGGGATAATGGTCACAATATTAACTGCGACAGGCTTGGGGCAGAAAATATCAAGTCTTGTAGAAGTACTTTCCCAAGGTAACCTTATTCTTGCCCTCATTTTAACGATGATTTTATCAATAATTCTAGGCACTGGAACGTCGACTGTTGCGGCATATATTTTAGTCGCAGTAATTGTAGCTCCAGCGCTCGTCAGGATGGGGGTGCCACTTTTAGCAGCCCACCTTTTTGCTTTCTATTATGCAATTATGGCACATCTTACTCCACCTACGGCTACAGCAGCTCTTGCTGCCTCGGCCATTGCAGGCAGCCGTTACATCCAAACGGCTCTGCATTCAACGCGCATGGCTATTGCCGGATTTATCGTGCCGTACGTATTTGTTTTCAATCCGATTTTATTGATGGAACCAACTAATATGACTTGGGGGATTGTTACCTTGGTAACGATTCCAGTAGCCCTGCTCGCACTTACTACTCTTAACTACGGATTTTTCATAGATAATACGACTCTTTTCGAAAGGATTTCTTTTGGTATTTCCGCGTTATCTATTCTTTTTTTTGCTGTATCTCAATCATGGCCAGCCCTTACATTAGGTTTGGCCCTTTTTTCCATAGTAACATTTCGGCAATTACGAAGGAAACGGGCAGAAATTAGAGCTAAGATTATTGCATAAATCATTTTAAATAATACTTAATCTAGTCATATGTCTGAAGAGGATCGCTCATGGGATTGCTAGAATAATAGAAGATAATCGTTAGGAATTTGTTTTAAGAGCATAATCTGATTCCGCGAGACATAGTATATTATTAATTTCAAAGGAGACAAATGATTAAAACTAGGATTACTGAATTACTAGGGATACAGCATCCCATCATGCTAGCAGGGATGAGTTGGATTACAGAACAGCGCATAGTTGCTGCAGTTTCCAACGCTGGGGGATTGGGCACTCTTGCCTGCACACCGCTTACTCCAGACGATATGCGAAGAAAAATTAAGGAAATAAACGAGCTTACAGACAAACCTTTCGGGATTAATCAGAGCCTGAAAAGCCCCACGGCCAAGGAAAACGTGAAAGTTGCCATCGAGGAAAGAATACCGGTCATAAACTATTCATTAGGAAGGCCTTGGTTTATAGATGAGGTTCATGATTATGGAGGTAAAGTTACTGGTACTGTAGCCTTATCTAGACATGCAGTCCGGGCTGAGCAGCTAGGCGTCGATGGTATTATAGTTACCGGCCATGAAGCAGCAGCACATGGACATGTTGCCACATCTCTAGTATTAATACCTCTAGTCGCTAGTTTGGTAAAGGTCCCAATTATTGCCGCTGGCGGATTTCAGGATGGCAGGGGACTGGCAGCAGCCCTCGTTCTAGGCGCAGACGCCATATCGATGGGGACGAGATTTATCATGACTAAAGAAAGTAAAGTACAGGAGAATTTTAAGAAGTTTATTGTTAAAGCAAGCGAACAGGATACTTTATATAGTGATGTATTTGACGGAATGGCCAGCAGGGTGTTGAAAACAAAAGAAGCTGAAAAAAGGATGCAAGGAGGATTCCCTCTTTTTCGTGCGATAAGCAGTTCTCTTGAAATAAAAGAGACGCTTAATCTTTCCTTATTTGATTTTATGCGTGCTAGTTTTCTGATGATGAAAGGAGGAGAAGAGGGCTCCTCCTTGCTTGCGCAGGCTAGACAGGCCGAACACGTGATATCAGTCAAGAAGGCTGTAGAAGAAGACGATGTTGACAGAGGAATATTGCCTGCTGGTCAAAATATAGGGTCAATGCTAGATATACCCACTTGCCGGGAACTTGTCGAGAGAACAGTTAGAGAAGCTGAAGAAGTACTCACTAAAATATCCAAGCAATATTAGTGGAGCGGAATTTATTTTTTGGTAGTTATGAGTAAAGGTTCAAATCAGACTATTAAGGATATATTAATTTTGATAAGGAAAGATTATTAAGGGAGAGAATTATGACATATGAACACATTCTATACAAAGTAGAGGAAAACATTGCTACACTGACACTAAACCGCCCTGAAAAAGCTAACTCAATAACACGAGAACTTGCGCGAGAAATACGGGTAGCCATCGAAGAAGCGAAGAGGGACTCTAATGTGAGGGTATTAGTCATTACTGGTGCCGGGAAGGTTTTTTGTGGTGGCATCGACCTCGAGGAAGCACGAAAGGACGGGGGTGTCGTGATGCCGCCAGGGGAAAGCATTTTGCAGAACCAAGCGGGAGGATTGGAACTCGTCTTACGCCGATTTTATAAACCAGTTATTGCTGCTGTTAATGGCCCGGCTATGGGTATGGGTTGTGACTTGGCTCTAGCCGCTGATTTCAGAATTGGAAGCGATAAGGCAAAATTTGCTGAATCTTACGTCAGATTGGGCATGATACCAAGTGCTGGGACATATTTTTTACCGCGCTTGATAGGTCTAGGTAGAGCTTTAGAGGTCTTGTTTCTGGGTCAAGAGATTAATGCGCAAAAAGCAATAGAGTGGAGTCTGCTTTATAAACTGGTATCACCGGAAGATCTAATGAAAGAAACCTATAAGCTAGCCGAGATATTAGCACGGGAGATTTCTCCAACAGCTATTCAATTTTGTAAGCAGGCAGTTTATGTCGGACTGGAAGGTAACCTGGATGAAACGCTTGACCACATTACCTATGCGCGCACTGCATCCGAACTAAGCGAGGACAGTATTGAAGGTATACTTGCTTGGAACGAAAAGAGAAACATTAGCTTCTCAGGACGTCGCAGATTCAAGATGGGAGATTAAAACAATGCCTATCAGTGGGGAAAACATACTACTTTACGAAAAGAAACAAAAAATCGTTGTCATAACTCTAAATAGACCTGAAAGGATGAATTCCCTTAGTCTTGAGTTAAGGCAGAGACTATCTGACGCTTGGCATAGGTTTGAAGAAGAGGAAGACTCTTGGGTAGCTATATTGACAGGAGTTGGTGAAAAAGCTTTCTGCTCAGGCCAAGATCTTAAAGAAAAAAATGAAGAGATAGCTCAGGGGAATGTTCCTAGGAAGATACGGGTATGGCCAGAATCCGCGCCGAGGGCAGTATCTAAACCAGTAATCGCTGCGCTCAATGGCTATACATTAGCTGGTGGATTCAGGTTAGCTAACGAATGTGATATTCGCATTGCTTCTGAGCATGTCGAGTTTGGCATAACCGAGGCTAAATGGAACATGCCCGCGCCTTGGCTTAGCTACGTCGCACGTCGAGTTTCATCAAGCCACCTACTAGAGATGGCACTTTGGGCTCGTAGGATGACGGCGCTTAGAGGTTACGAGATTGGTTGGATAAACAAGGTGGTTCCAAAAGAGAGATTAATGGATGAGGCAATGGAATGGGCTGAGGAAATGCTCTATCTTGCCCCGAGTGCCGTTAGGAATTTCAAGGAGATTATATACCGGAGCCTCTATCTGCCACCTGCTGAAGCTGAACGCTTGGGCGCAGCCTTAGAACAGAATTTGAGGGGCATGGAGGATTCTATAGAGGGAATAAAAGCCTTCATGGAAAAAAGAAAACCTCACTTCAAAAACAGATAAGGGAATAATCTGGCATTAATTAATAACATATTTAGGACACATAATCTATTGTACGATTATTAATTATTGATCCAATATGATCGGAATATTAATAATATCTGCCGAAGACTGAGCCAGCTTGGTAAATTGAGTATGATTTTTGTTAGAGTTTTTGGCACTATTTTGGCAGCTTAGTAAGATTGGGTACCGTTTCTGGATTAGTGATTACTAAAAAAATAGCGAGATTTCAGGAGTAATAGATTGGGTGGTAAAACTAACTGGCTGAAATCATGCCGAGTAATCGATTTAACGACTGACCTCGGTAGCCTTTGTGGTAGGATTCTAGCTGATATGGGCGCAGATGTGATAAAAATTGAGAAACCCTCGGGTAGTCCCGAAAGAAGAATGGGGCCTTTTTTTAAAGATATTATTCGTCCTGAGCAAAGTCTTCAATGGTTTGCTTTCAATGCTGGTAAGAAGGGAATCACTCTTAACATTGAAACTTCTGATGGTAAGAATATTATCCGCAAGCTTGTGCAATCGGCTGATATCTTGATTGAATCCTTTTCACCGGGAAATATGGATAGCTTAGGACTTGGTTACAAAGAGCTAAATAAATTAAACCCTCGTTTAATTTATACTTCGATCACTTTATTCGGTCAAGATGGACCATATCAAAATTATTCGGGTTCTGACATTGTTCTTATGGCATTGAGTGGGCTTCTATATATTAATGGTGACTCAGACCGTCCTCCACTTCGTTTCAGTGTTGACCAAGTGTCTTGCCACGCTGGCCTCCAAGCGGCGGCTGGTACATTACTTGCTTATTATCACGCTCGGCGCACCGGAATTGGTCAAAGAGTAGATTGCTCTGCCCATGAGGCTCTTCTTGTGACATTATTTGATGTTGTTCCTTCTTGGGATTTAAACCATTTCATCATAAAGAGACAAGGTGATAGGGCCATGCGAGCTAAAATTGCCCAAAAAGTACTTTTTCCCTGTAAAGACGGGCAAGTATCATGGAGGTTTTTAACCGGAGCTCGTGGTGGCAGAACGAAAGAGCTAGTAAATTGGATGGCTGAGGAAAATATGGCCGGTGATTTGATAAATATAGATTGGGAGACAATTAGCTTTGACGATATAAGTCAAGATCAAGCCTCCAAATGGGAGCAGGTTTTCGGATCCTTTTTTGGGACCAAAACTCGTGATGAACTTTATTCTGAGGGTAAATATCGAGGTATCATGATCTATCCGGTAAATAATCTCGCGGATGTTTACTGCAGCGCGCAACTCGAGTCGAGGGGTTTTTGGCAAAAAGTCGAACACGAAGCATTCGGTGAAGAAATTATGTACCCGGGCTTACCGATTAACACTTTGGATGTTTGCAATGAGAAAATATGCCGTGCCCCAAATCTCGGTGAACATAATCTACAAGTTTATAAGGACGAACTTGGGATGTCAATAAAAGACATTATAATACTTAAACAGTCTGGTATAATTTAAGCCTGAGAAGGATCCAGTAATAATGCAGCGATGTTTAGAAGGATTAAAGATAGCAGATTTTTCTTGGACCGTAGCCGCTCCCTTATCCACTAAGTGTCTCGCCGATTACGGTGCTAGTGTAGTAAAGATTGAATCCATACGAAGACCTGATATATTACGCAGCCGTAGCCCTTATGCGGGTAATAGACCTGGAATTAACCGTTCCGGAACATTCAACCTATACAATAGCAATAAATACAGCATGAGTTTGGATCTCCAGAGACCTGAAGGAATCGAACTTGCAAAGAGAATTGTGAAATGGGCTGATGTGGTAATTGAGAACTTTGCCCCAGGTGTGATGGAGAGGCTAGGCTTAGGTTACAGTGAACTAAAGAAACTTTCCCCGCAGATAATAATGTTAAGGTCAAGCGCGCAAGGGCAGACTGGACCACATGCATCTTTACCTGGTTTTGGTGTGATGCTACAAGGCCTAGCTGGATTTAATAGTGTTTTGAGCTGGCCTGATAGAGATCCACTCATTAATTATAGCCCATATACTGATTATATAGCACCCTTTTTCATGGTAATCGCAACACTTGCTGCACTGGAATATAGGGATCAAATAGGTAAAGGTCAATACATAGATCTTTCACAGGTCGAAGCTGGTATCAATTTTTTATCCCCGCAACTTCTAGACTATGTCGTTAATACAAGGTTACCTAAAAGAATGGGTAATCGTTGTAGCTATGCATCTCCTCACGGAGTTTTCCGTTGCAAAGGTGAAGATCGATGGTGTGCTATAGCAATATTCAACGATCAGCAGTGGGATGCTTTCAAAAAAGTTTGTAAGGAACAGTGGTGTCTAGATCCAAAGTTCGCTACCGCATTGCTCAGAATACATAACGAAGATCAGTTGGAGCAACTTGTCCAACAATGGACCCAGGGCTTTCCAGCAGAAGAATTAATGACAAACTTACAAAATGCTGGCGTGCCAGCAGGAGTAGCATCCGATGGCAGTGATTTATTTGAAGATCCTCAATTAAATAAACGTAATCATTTTTGGTATATTGAACATCCTGATATGGGAATGATTGTAAATGAGGACTTCTCTTTTAAGCTAAGTAAGACACCGTCAAGGAAAGAACGAAGTTCACCATGCCTTGGACAAGATACTGAGTACATCTGCCGAGAGATTCTCGGCCTATCTGATGAAGATTTCATCAAATTACTTAATATGGGTATTTTTACTTAAAATTCAACTAACCACAATTCAGCTGAAATTGCAGGAAATAGGTTCGAGGTGAGTCATGACCGAAGCGGGGGGAAATATTCCGAACAAAAAACATGTAAAACACGTCTCTACTATTTCAGGTCTTAAAGTAGAATCAGTCTATACTCCATTACATACCAAAGATCTAGATTACGACAAGGATATAGGCTTACCTGGAGAGTACCCCTTTACTCGTGGAATCCATAGCACAGGTTATCGCGATAAGTTATGGACGATGCGTATGTTCTCTGGATTCGGCAGTGCAGAGGATACTAACCGGCGTTGGCACAAACTTCTCCAAGATGGGGAAACTGGTTTGAGTACAGCCTTCGATTTTCCTACTCTCATGGGGTATGATTCTGACTATCCCATAGCTATACCTGAAATCGGTAAGTGCGGTGTGGCTATTGACACAATGGTTGATTTTGAAATACTCACAGAAAAGATTCCTTTCCGAGAAGTTACGACTTCAATGACGATTAATCCCCCAGCCACAATTCTTTGGGGAATGTACCTAGCTGTGGCTGAAAAGCGAGGTATAGCTTGGGATCATATTGGCGGAACCATTCAGAATGATATGCTCAAGGAATTCATAGCTCAAAAGACACTCATGTGTCCAATTGAGGCATCGATGAGATTAATTGCAGATACCGTTGAATTCGGAACAAAAATGGTACCCAAATGGAACACGATCAGTATTAGCGGATATCATATACGCGAAGCAGGATCAACAGCAGTTCAGGAGTTAGCTTTCACTCTCGCTGATGGTATCGCCTATGTTCAATATATTTTAGAACACAAGAAATTAGATGTAGACGCATTTGCCCCCAGACTCTCATTTTTCTTCGATTCGCACATAGATTTTTTTGAAGAAGTAGCTAAATTTCGGGCGGCTCGCAGAATGTGGGCCAGAATAATGCGAGATAGGTTCAAAGCGAAAAATCCACGTTCTTGGTGGATGCGCTTCCATACTCAAACTGCAGGTTGTTCACTAACCCACCAGCAGCCACTTAATAACATTGTACGAACCGCTGCGCAGGCTTTGGCAGCAGTGATGGGAGGAACTCAGTCACTACACACAAATTCATACGACGAAGAATTCGCTCTGCCCACCGAACTGGCAGCTAAAATCGCCCTTAGAACGCAGCAGATTATTGCTCATGAGACTGGTGTTATCAATTCTATGGACCCTTTAGCCGGTTCATATATGGTGGAAGCATTAACGAATAAAATTGAGGAACGAGCTTGGGAATATATCGAGACGATCGACAGGAAAGGTGGTATGGTTGCCGCTATTGAAGAGGGATATCCTCAACATGAAATCAGCGAAGCTGCGTATAAAATAAAAAAAGAAATTGACAATAAGGAAAGAATAATTATCGGTGTAAATGACTACATGGATGACGAGATTACGCCTATAGAGGTTTTAAAAATAGACCCTGATGTTCGTTCGCTCCAGCTAGAACGTTTAAAAGAAATAAAGGGAAATCGTAATGTTAATAAATTGAAAATATGCCTAAACGAGCTTCGTGAGGCGTGTAAAAGTGATAAGAATGTTATGCCGTATGTTATTGAAGCGATAAAAGCACTTGCGACAGAGCAAGAGATTTGTGATATATACCGCGAAGTCTTCGGGGTTTATCATGACCCAGGATATTACTAATTAATATTATATTAAAGGGGAATTAAATGCCTTTAAGAATACTTATCGCCAAGCCTGGACTAGATGGACATGATCGGGGTGCCAAGATCATAGCAAGAGGATTAAAGGATGCTGGCTATGAAGTGATATATACCGGCGTACACCAAACACCGGAACAGATTGCGACCGCTGCGATTCAAGAAGACGTTGATCTCGTGGGCCTTAGTTGTCTATCTGGTGCACATATAGAATTATTTTCAGAAGTTATCAATCTTTTACTTAAAAATAATGCAAGCGACATTCCTGTGATTGGAGGAGGAATCATACCTTTTGAGGATATTCAATTACTTAAAACAGCAGGAGTCAATGAGGTTTTTCTACCCGGTACCACCCTTACGGAGGTAATCATCTGGATAAAAAAGAAAGTAAAATCACGCAAATAATTACTTTCTAGAAGGGGAGAGAATGGAGATAAGTACTATTGGCGTTGTAGGTTGCGGGATTATGGGAAGCGGTATTGCGCAAATATCTGCGCAGGCCGGGTATGAAGTGTTTCTATCCGAGATTAATGAAGACACGTTAGAAAAAGGGATATCTTCCATTGAGAATTCCCTCGCTAAGCTTGTCGAAAAAGGAAGAATAAAACCGGATGAAAAATTAGGCGCGATGTCGCGCATCAAAGGCGTTATTGACATCAATGAATTCGCTGTATGTAACTTGATAATTGAAGCTGCAACTGAAAAGATTGATTTAAAGAGGAGCATTTTCAACGACCTTGATAAAATTTGCCCACAACAAACAATCCTAGCAACTAATACTTCCAGTGTATCTGTTATTGATGTGGCGAGTGCTACAAACAGATCAGAACGTGTTTTAGGCATGCATTTCTTTAATCCCGTACCAGTAATGAAACTACTGGAAGTAGTTAAAACAGTCGCCACGTCGGATGACACAATCAAAACGGCAGTTGCTTTTGGTAAATCTGTCGGTAAGACAGTAATAATTGCTAAAAACACTCCTGCTTTTATTGTCAACCGATTAGCTGTGCCGTTCATTCTGAGTGCGATTCGCATGCTTGAATCAGGAGTTGCTACTAAAGAAGATATAGACACCGGAATTAATCTTGGCCTTAATCACCCAATGGGACCATTGACTCTCGCTGACTTTATAGGCCTAGACACCCTATACTACCTTGCCCGCGGAGCCTATGAAGACACCGGTGACCACATATGGATACCACCCATCTTACTGAAAGATATGGTTTCAGCCGGATGGTTTGGGTGCAAAACAGGAAGAGGCTTTTACATCTATAAGTAGCTGAATATTCCGGACCAAATTGAGCCATAGTTCCGGTGTTTGAGAGCCACGGTTCCGGCATTATTTCCTTGAGCCAGGGAACCGTACGAAATTGGTTGTGTGTGTACAATATCGGCTTGATAGCAGCGCTACATATCAAGGGGTAATCCCTAGCCAGCTCAGGTCGGCTGAATGGACTTTCCCCTCTGTAAACGTTGGTAGCGGATCATATCCGTACTTTTCGAAAGTGGTCGAATAGATTTCGACCTTATTTGTCGGTGTATTAAATCCCCGTCTCTCATACTTTTGGCCGTGAGACAGAATACTATGAGTTATTCTATACGACTTTTTTCACGGGAATGAGACGAGGCGAGTTATTAGCCCTACGCTAGCAGGATGTTGACCTGCTTTTATGCTAAATATCAGTAATCAGGACTATGCAGTATATATACGATGCCCCGCCTGATAAGCGCATCAGTTTTAAAGAACCCAAGACAGTAAAAAGCAGACGGCTTATTGCCCTGTCTCCCAGCACCGTATCAATGCTAAGAGAACACAGAGTTAAACATGAACAGCGAAGGCAGGCACTAGGCTTACCGCCCTTGCAGGAGAATGATCTTGTATTCAGCCATTCGGATGGCACTCCTTTAATACCTCGAAGTATAACCCAGGCATGGAGACGATTAGTCAGACGCATAGGACTGAAAGGTATCAGATTACACGTGCACGGCATACCCACGCCTCTTTGATGCTAAAGCAAGGAGTACACCCAAAGATAGTTCAGGAGCGGTTGGGGCATTCGAGCATAGCCTTAACTCTTGACCTCTATAGCCATGTTGCCCCTGGGTTACAACGAGCTGCCGCTAATAAGTTTGATGATTTACTGATACCCCATAAAGAACCTATCAAAGCTGATTAGTGCCAAATTAGTGCCATTATGGAAAAAGCCCTACCCCCAAAATACCGGAGTAGGGCTTTTTTAGCTTCAAAAATTGGAGCGGGAGACGGGATTCGAACCCCCGACAACCTGCTTGGAAGTTTCCGAATAGCAGATTCGTGCCTAGCCGCAGGTGAAAATACCCGTTTCAACTCTGTACTTCTGCCAAATGTGAACCCCTGAAATTTTCCCGGTCAAGGTATCATCACCTTCAGCCCTCGACCAAGGATATTGTACAATGAGAACAGAGGTTCTGCGATCCATGTGATACGGGTGTGACAATAATCTTCTCCGCACGCTTGGACAGATACAGAAAGCAGAAAGTGAAGACCCGGCGGTATTGAAATGGTTTTTGGAAGTGATTTAGTCCCTTACGAGTGCGTTCTTGCGCAAAAGTGTCAAGATATTTTTGGAGTCGTGCGTGGCTTGAAGCTAAGAAATTTGGCTCCAACTTTTTGGTTTCCGGCTATGCCGGGTTAGGTTTTAAGAGAATAGCCTTTAATGCAGCAGATTTGATTCTATCAATTGCTTGGTTTCGGGCGGCTTGCCCAGGCTGAGGTTGATTTGACTGTTGAAAGAAATACAGATGTCACCAGTTCGAAAGCTTTCAGGCGGTAAACACGGCTGACGTGTTCACGGGATAGACCCAGCTCCGCACTTATCTGCCGGCAGCTCAAACCCTGTTTCAGTAAAGCCAGATAGCGGCAGGCACGGGAGAGTGCCGGTTCCGTGCTGAGATCATTCAAAACCTTTTCGATACATGCCAGCAGCACTATTCGTAGTGCCAGTCCCTTGGGCAGTACATGCGAGCTGTAGCGTTCCTTGGCAAGCCTCTCCACGTAAGACAGCCGTGCCAGCGGACTGCGGTTCAGCGCCGAGCGGTCATCAAGGCGCAGGGCATGTCCTACCCTATTCACCCACTGGTTGCTTTTCTCTTCGGTTGAAGATTCCTTTAGTAATACCATCACGAACAGCCCGACTATACTATGCTATTGGTGGCTCCCAATCGTTTGATTTCCTTCCATACTCCATGTTAACCTACGCTAAAACCCATGCCTATTAGGCTAATCGCAGCTAAGAACTCATTAAAATTGTGACATTTGATAAACGTATCTAAGATGTCGGAATCGATGACCGATAAGGAAGCGGCCAGACTCTATCGCCTCGAAGATATCGGGATTAGTCTCTGGGGTTACTGGGGCGTGGAGCGTCCCGGCCAGCCCAGACTTACCAATAGGCTGGCCAAGGAGGTCGTCCGGTTCAACGCCGGTACAGCATGGGCATCATTACTCTACCGGGAGGTCGGCAAGGGTTGTGTCATGCTGAGTTTGCCTTCGCTGAAGGTAGCAGGCTCCAACATAGTCCATATTACCGAAAGTGACGAGGGTCCCGTATTGGTCGCGATTGAGGGTGATGATGAAGAAACCTGGACGTACGGCGTCTGGCTTTACCGCCTGGTGCGCCGTATTTATCCCTCAAAGGGTAAGGGCGGTAAACCGGGCCAGATTTCCTGGAAAATAGTGGCGGCCTGGTTACGTGAAGAACCGGGGCTTCTTAAACAGTTTGTTGAACTCCTCGTCGAGCGTAAACTGAGGCGGTGGGAGCAAGAGCAAAAAGGGGTGGCAATCCAGGATTCAGACCGGAAATGGGCCCGCCAGGATGCTTTCCTGGAGATAAAACGCGGGTTGGCCCGGGCTGGCCTGAAACTGGCTGAACTCAGAAAGGATTCCTGGCCGGAAGACAGGTAGTGAAGCCCCTGAGCAATGCTAACGACAGTTGGGTTAATAGCCGCCACCCTCTCAGCAGCGCCTGCTAGTTACTCCCGCTGAGCAGATAGCTCCTTAACCTTCCTATATCAATTAACAGTCCGCTTTATCGGTCACTCTTCGTCAGGAACCCGCATTTGTATGCAGTTACCTGTGCTGAGACTGCATCATGGCCAAACTCTAACTATGCGGTCGGCCAGTCGAAACTGCATATACCAGCTATGCCGGCCACCCGTGCGGTTTTCTGCCTCCTTCAGCTATGCTGGCAGAAATTCAGCGAAGGGATGCATATATCTTTCTAGGTCACCCCTCATCAATGCGGGTTGATTACGGGACAGGAATGACCTGTTCTTCCGGTCTTTCGCTGACCTGGTCAGGCTGATACTATTCTCCCTAGTTCAGCCACCAGCCTGGGAGGTCGGGTTATAAGGCAGCCGGTGTCTTTCTCAATAAACCACGTATCAACGTATCAACCTATACGATTGATACCTATTGCGTACCATATACCGATAGTGCTCATTTTTTTACCACCAGGGACATGACCGGGTATGACCCTCCCTTCTCGAGTTGCTTGTCCCAACTCTGAAAATTGGCTGTACATGGCTCCTCTTTCCCCGCCACTGAGGCTGAAGTGGTTAGCCATGGTATGCCCGTCACGTTCGGACCGGGCCCGGCACTGGCGAACCACTGAAGCTAACTGGCTGGTTTTCGACCAGCTATAACACCTCGAAATTGAGGCTAATTTCCGCTCCCACCCGGTCACCCCGGCCACGCTCTAGTCTCTTCCAAAGACATCACTAATATCCGGACAACTCTGCGGCTGTTTTCACCAGTGAATACCACCATCAGGATACCACTTGATGAATATGCCAATGAGACTTTACTTTTCCCCACGGATAGCTCCCCTGTTGACCGAGGTTAGCCCGATGATGCTGTGAGAAAACCTCGCTGCCGTATTTACTGATGCCGTGGGTACTTGCTGTAGTTACTTGCTGAATTTGCTTATAAGAGCTACATGTGAGGGTATTTTAGACCCCAGTTACCTGATTTGCAGCCGAATATACACCTTCTACCCCGGTCACTTATCGGTCAAATTCATGAGTGCGCTAACCAGTAAATACGTGCCAGTAAATACGCACCCAGCAAATACGTGTCACCCTTACTTAAGGTCTTCCTCTGACCCGCAGGAGGGTTACCCGCCAGCAGGATATGACTGAGTGTCTATCACCTTTTATGATGTAACCATACGGGAGCAGTCTGGCCGCTCTCCGCCCGCTGTTATTGATTCTTTAAAAGGTTGTAGCATGGTAGAGATTTTGACTACCCTGTTGCACAAACCTTGCACTCACCTTTGCACCGCCACGTTTGCACTCCCCCCGGTGATACTGGGTGTATAGGGGGGGGGTGGGTGTCCCTTTTCGTATCTGTGCTAACCACAGCGATGCCTCCAGCGACAGTGCCTAGGGCCAGTGCAATGGTTTTGTGCAAATGACCGAACATCTGACCTGGTATCCGACCGTTACGGCTATCGGAGCCGGTATTTCGCCGGGGTAACTGAGGGAGGTGCTACAGTCACCTTTCAATGGCCGGAGCGACCACCGAAGGTAAAAGGCCGAGGGAGACCTCCATTACCAATCTAACTATACTAATTAACCTATAAATTCTATTCAATCTATGAGCCTGAGCTCGTGACAGTACGTGGTGGTTGCACCGCCTCGCTAATACCTGTTGTCGATACTATCCCGGGGGTGACCACCCCCTCTGTTTCAAGAGGAATATTCGGAAACCCAATAGAGATTAGCTGGGGTCGGATGGCAATAGTGGACACCAAACCTATAATGCCGCCAACAGCCCCGCATAGAATTTCTGGGCATACGCTACTGGTGATAGGTAGCCCAGCTTAGCCTGCCGCCGCTGACGGCAACATTAAAGCCGGGGCCGGATTTGGTCGGCAATGTATGGAAAGTATGGAAGGTGAGCCAGGCTTTTGATTATTAAAATATTTTCCAGAAATATAGATGTCAGAGAGAAAAAGACCCATGGCTTTGAGATACCTTTTCCGGCTCTTCCCTAATCAACTGCATAATTGCATCGGATGAAGAGTTTTTAAAACAAATCCTGAACGAAAAGATGAGTGATACTTCTCATTGCTTCATCTTGGTATCCCTATCCATCGGGGAGTCCTAGCCATGTAATCGCTGTAGGCGCGGCAGAAACTTTCGCAGCAATATCCTTCTTCCTGTATCATCTGGTACCGCTGCAGGACATATGTCACGATTGTTATCAGGAAGAAAAGCCAGGAAGCAGCAGCGATACTGACCCCCAAATAGACAAGAATCATGGAAACGTACATCGGGTGCCGGGAAAAGCGGTAAATGCCTCCAGTAAACGGTTCACCAGTCGGCGTTAGGATGACGCTCAACGTTGCAGAAACCAACACTGCCAGTCCGATGACAAACGCCCCCAATCCGACATAGAACCAGGCTTTCCCAATATCGAGCGGTAGGAAGATGGAATACAGGGTGGCAACTATCCAGAAGATTGAGGTTATCATGCCCATCACTTTTCCCTTGCGGTCTTGTTTCAATTCAGGCGGATAGCTGGTCCTCGCAGCAATATTTTTCTGCATGATGACTACCGCCAGCCATTGCAGCGGGTAAATAATCATGAAAATCCAGGCATTCCAAACACCGATTTCAAATGCAGGTATCCACGACATAGTCAATGCCTTTTTCTGCTCTCTATCTGGAACAATTCACCAGTTCTTCGGCAAGAACACACCTGTCCTTACTTTGTAATTCTTAGAAAGCATGTCCTTCATTGCGGACTAGCCTGCGTCAAATGCATTTCACACCTGGACGCACCATCCTCAAGGTAAACCATGAACCGGACACTTTTCCCCTCCGCCAGGTATTTTTCAGACTCAGCCCGTAGCTTCCTAAGATCCGCTGTCTCTAGAAAGAGCCTGAGGGTCTCCAGCTTCTCTTCCGTTTCTGGGTCACCGTCTTCCTTCTCAAGTAATATCTGGACGAATTCAGCGTATTTTCTTCTAGTCACTGTCTCAATACAGTGTTCAAGGTCTGGCACCAGCTCAATTTTCAACACGTCGCATCCCCTATTTCTTGTTTCTCTACAGCGCCAGATTCAAGAGTCCTCCCACTACCAACGCTGCCGCAATCATTATTCCGGCTGATTTAAGCATGTTTATGATACCTAACTCTCTCAAGAGAACGACAAAGGTAGCGATACAGGGAAAGAACATCGCCAGTACCACACTGCCTACCACCAGCTGCCCAGAGGTAAGCGCCAGAGGCGCCAGCATGCCCAGCGCAACATCCTTACGTAAAAAGCCAATGACTATTGCCGTAACCGCCTCTTTGGGCAGGCCAAGAAGGCCAGTTACCACCGGCGCGGTAAAATTGGCGATGGCTTCAAAGATACCCAGGGAATACAATACATTAATTACCAGAATCGCGCCGAGAATAATAGGAACAGCCTCCATCAGGAAGCCATATGTCCTCATCCAGAGCTTCTGCAGACCCGCCCGCCACGGCGGCAGACGGTAAGGAGGTATCTCTATCAGCAGTTCCGGTGTAAACCCCCTAACTGCCTGGTGCAATATAAATCCTAGGATAATCCAAACACCAAACAAAGTGCCGTAGACAATAGCTACATATTCCCACCCGCGCGCACCCACGAGGCCAATAATCATCGCCTGCAAGGCGGCGCAGGGTACGGCAATGGAGATTAGGGTAGCGGCGATAAACCGCTCCCTCTTGCTTTCCAGGATTCTGGTCGCCAGAACCGCCGGCACATTACAGCCAAACCCGAGCAGGGTCGGGATGATAGCGTAGCCGTGTAATCCTACTCTATGCATGATGGTATCCATAAGCACCGCCAGGCGCGGGAGGTAGCCGGTATCCTCCAGCAGACCGAGCACCAGATAGAAAGAGACGATATAAGGCAATACCATAGCAAAGGGGACATAGAGACCGCTGGAGAGCAGCCCGAACGACTGGACAAAGTCCACCTCGCCACCAATAAGCTTACCTATCAAAATGTCATGGAAAAATCCACTGCTTCCGAGGAGCTCGCTTAACTTGGTCAACACGGGCGCCCAGAGATTGGTGAACAAGGGGTCTAGCACGTAGCCGATAAGGCTCTCGCCGATGTAGCGGACAACCAGAAAAGCGACGGCAAGAGCAATCAGAGCTATGAGGGCGCCGGAGAAGGGATGTACGCTGGCATCAGACAGGCGCTCAAGCCAGGTATGATGATGGTGGGAGACCTGCTGAACCTGCTCGATGATGCTGCCAACAGCAGCCCAGCGCTCATCACGGTTACGGGCCTTCGTGTCGGGCGAGATAGCCTTTGGCAGGTTCTCCACGAGTACCTTTATTCCCTCACCTGTAGTGGCTACGGTGGGGATGACCGGCACGCCTAACATTTCCTGTAACCTGTTTAAATCAATGTTTATTCCTTGATGCCTAGTATCATCCCACATATTCAACGCTACTATTACCGGGACCTTTTTCTCCAGCAGTTGCAGGGTCAGGTACAGATTCCTCTCCAGATTGGTGGCATTGACCACATTTATGACCACATCACCTGAGTCAAGCATCCGTAGGGCAACTTCTTCTGCTTCACAGGTTGGCTCCAGGGTGTAAGTGCCGGGAACATCGATGACCTCAGCCCGCTCCTCACCCAACTTCATATAGCCGCGGGTGTAGCTCACCGTTGTGCCCGGATAGTTGGATGCAATCACACGCACACCGGTCAGCCTTGAGAAGATGACGCTCTTACCCACGTTAGGATTACCCATCAACAGGATTCTCATCGGGCAGTGTCCTTGACCTCGACCAGTATCCTTTTAGCCATACCAAAACCGATGGCTACCTGAGTTCTATCTACCTGGATGGTTACCGGCCCGCGCATAAAACCGGAACTGAGCTTGGTGATTCTCCTTCCCGGTCTGATGCCCAGAGCTGCCAGGCGATTGACCATACCGTGTCCGCCATCGATTTGAGCTATCCTCCCACCCTCGCCGGGCTTCAAGTCTTTAAGAGCCTTTATCTGCATTGCTGTCTCCTGGTATGGTAATAATAATTATTCGCATCTATTAGAGTAAAAAATTATTGACTTTTCTCTTTGCACTTCGGGCAATAGCCTTCTATTTTCAACTGGGCCGAAGTAACATCAAAGCCTTTCTCCCTCTGCGTCTTAGCCACAGCCCTGGCAATAAGCGGGCTGTCAAAATCGATAACCTGCCCGCAGCCGAGGCAAACCAGATGATGATGCTCCGCAGCACCTTTTATTTCATAGTGAGAATGTGTCTCGCCCAGGTTGCTTTCAGCAATCAGTCCTAGCTCTTTGAACAGTTTCAGGTTGCGGTATACCGTGGCTAGGCTGATGCGAGGCTCCTTCTCTCTGGCGCGGCGGTACAGCTCGTCCGCATCCAGGTGCCCGTCAGCCTGGCGCATGAGCTCAAGGAGCAAGCTGCGCTGGGCGGTTACTGGACGGCGCGCTATTTGGCTTGGATATTTGCGAATGATTGTCATTCTCATTTATTTTAGGGGTTACCAGACGCGTTGTCAACAAATAATGCAGGCAGGCCGGTGTAAGTAAACCTCCTGTCCAATAGCGGTTTGCCAAGAATGAGCGCCAGGGGCAATAATTATAATCACTTAGACCTTTAGTTGAGCAAGAATAATATGGGAGAAATATGAAGGGTGGCTATATATTGCTTTTAGAGCTTGGCGAATCGCAGCATATTCACGTTGGGCAATTGGGTGTTCTATATTTTGTTGAAGGCTTCTATGCTTATGTGGGCTCGGCGTTAAGTGGAATTGAGGCAAGAGTTAAACGACACATCAGACAGGAAAAGAAGCATCACTGGCATATAGATTATTTTCTAGACCGGGCAGACATCTATGAAGTCATTCTTGTTCCTGTGGATGAAGGAAGATTAGAATGCACCTTAGCGAGGGTTCTAAAGGAAAAATTTACCTGTATTCAAGGCTTTGGTTCGAGTGATTGTCATTGTCCGGGACACCTTTTCTATGCCACCAGAAGGAACGAGCTTAATACCAAGGTGGCTGAAGTATTAGCAAACCTAGGTATTACTTGCTCTCCCCACCTCTCACCCTCCCCCAGATAGCCACTGCTTTTGACAGAGAATCAATGTTGGTTGCAGCATCGGGGCCTTTATCAAAGCAGAGCTTCATACAATTATTCAGTACCAGAGCTCCCACGCCCTCGACACCGGAACGGACCGCCGCCAGCTGCATCACTATGCTTACGCAATCGCGGTCTTCGGCAATCATTTTCTGGATGCCGCGGAGCTGCCCTTCGACTCTCTTCAGCCGCCTCAGCATTATATCTTTAGAGACTTCTGCTGTTTTTTCTTTCTCCACTATCTCACCCTCCATAGAATTCTTATATTGATATTACCATACCCCGTAGGGTATAATGTCCTCTGGTTAATATTTAATCGTTTTTTATTAGTATATCCTATCACTTGTTTCAGGACAAACAAAAATCAGGAGGTTTTTTTATGCACGCAACAATTCAGAAGCCGATGGACGAGATTCTGGAATATCTCAAGCCCGATGAGCGGGTGTTCGTTGTCGGCTGCGGCAACTGCGCCGCCAAGTGTCATTCCGGCGGAGAACCGGAGACTAAAGAAATGGTAGAAAGACTCAAGCAAAACGGTGTCAACGTTGCCGGTTGGGCCTGTACCGCCAGCGGTATGAGCCTGTGCAAGCTCGCATTAGTGAGAAAGATGCTGAATGAAGAGCACAAGTCGGATACTGACCAGGCAGATTCCTTTCTTATCCTTGCCTGCGGACAGGGAATCCATACCGTGATGGATGCTACTGATGGGGGAGTCGTTCATCCCGGCTGTGACACCATCTTCGGGGGCGAAACCGTCAATGACAATTTCATCACCGAATATTGCTCCCTCTGCGGCGAGTGCATCGTGGAGTACACCGGCGGTCTCTGCCCGGTCACGCTCTGTGCCAAGAGCCTGCTTAACGGCCCCTGCGGAGGCGCCAAGGATGGCAAGTGCGAGGTTGACAGGAACCGGGACTGCGGTTGGCAGCTTATCTACGATCGACTCAGGGAACTGGGGCGTCTGGATGAGATGGGTATCTACAGAGCACCCAAGAATAATTCCCGGTGGAGCCGCCCGCGCTCCCTCACCATCGGTGAAGGGGAGGCAACCTTCAAGTCTCTCTCCGGCGAACGAAAGGTCGGCAGCCATGTTTAGACGAACGTCAATTTTTAACAAGGAGCAGAAGGAATATGAGTAGATTAAAACAGGCACTGGAAAGCGGGAGATTCGTGGTCACGGGGGAAATCGGACCGCCCAAGGGGGTTGACCTGGACAAATGCCTGCATGATGCCGGGATGATGCAGGACTATGTAACTGCTATTAACGTCACCGACCTGCAGAGTGCAGTTTTGCGCATCGGCTCATTAGCCGTTTCCACCCGATTGGTCGAGCGAGGCTTTGAGCCTGTCTACCAGCTTACCTGCCGCGACCGCAACCGGCTGGCGCTTCAGTCAGACCTGCTGAGTGCCTGGGCGCTAGGTATAGAGAACGTTCTGTGTCTTACCGGCGACCACCCTATCCTGGGTGACCACACCGAAGCGAAACCGGTATATGACCTCGATTCCGTACAACTGCTCAAGGCGGCCAGCACCTTGAACCAGGGTCATGACATGGCGGGTCATGAACTGGAAAGCACCCCTAGCTTTTTTCTGGGTGCGGTAGTGACGCCGGCTGCGGAGCCGGTAGAGCCGCAGATTATCAAGATGAAAAAGAAGATTGAGGCTGGAGCCAGCTTCTTCCAGACCCAGGCCGTTTACGAGCCGGAGAAGTTTGAGCGCTTTATTAACCAGATACAGGAGTTCAAGGTACCCGTTATCGCTGGAATCGTGATACTCAAAAGTGCCGCCATGGCTAGGTTCATGAACGCAAACGTGGCCGGAATCAGCGTTCCAGAAAGCATCATCCAGGAGATGGAGAAAACCGCAAAAGAAGACCGCAAGAAGAAGGCCGTGGAAATCAGCGCACGGGTTATCCGGCAGGTCAAGCCGCTCTGCCAGGGAGTCCATATTATGCCTCTGGGATGGGACGACCTTGTCCCCGAGGTCATCAAAGAAGCTGGACTCAGTTTTGAGGTAAGAGTCCGGCGGGAGGCATAATGCCAACAGACAATGCCATCTATAAGATTCTTCTTATTGATGACGACCCGGACTTTGTGGCAGCAACGAAGATGATTCTTGAGTCCCGGCGTGACTATAGGGTACTCACCGCCAGCGACGGTGTCTTTGGACTCCCAATCGCTATGGCTGAGCGACCCGACATGATAATTCTTGATGTCATCATGCCATTTGAGGATGGTTTCGACACGGCGAGAGAATTTAAAGCTGCCCCTGAACTGAACAGAATCCCGATAATGATGCTCACCAGCTTTTCGCAACGGAAGGGTGAAACTGATGTCTCCGTTGCCCGGGGTATGGAACTTGAGGCAGAAGACTACGTTGAGAAGCCGATCGAACCACAGGAATTGCTGCGAAGGGTAGATAAGCTGCTTCAGAAAGAAAGATAGCTTTTAAATTGCTAGAAGGTAGCAAGGACGGGGTAGGGTAAACCTTATGAAGGTGATTGGGCTAATCGGAAGCATAAGCTGAATTCTACCTGGAGTGCTACCGACTTATCAACGAGATGGTTGCTGCCAGGCTTATACACCCTGACGCTCATGTCCCGTTGTCTATACGACACGGCTCTATTCTGAAGCCGCGGTCAAGTTGGCTCTGGATGGTGTGAATAATCCGGCCAGTTGACTGGCATCCGTGACGAATTATTATCACCTTAGTTGCTCGAATTTACTTTGCCTTCTAGCTGAGGCTTACTCGGTCAATCTTTTATAAAAATCCTGTGACAATTGCCGGTGAAAGACTTGACAAACATGTAGAGGAGTTGTATTCTAATAATGAGCGTATGTGCAATATATTATCATAACGCACATTGGCTCATAAGCTGAGGTGAGAATTAATGGGAAGACATCAATTATGGCGGAAGGTCAGTTCCATACCGCTGATAACCTACTTCAAGCCCGCCGGGATACGAATGGCTGAGCTTGAGGAAGTCCGGCTTCTTGTGGAAGAAGCCGAGGCGATTCGTCTTAAGGATCTGGAAGGGATGGAGCAGGAGGAATGCGCCCAGCAGATGAATATTTCCAGGAGTACCTTTTCCCGGCTGCTTGATTCAGCCCGTCAGAAGATAGCTGGCGCCTTGCTAAACGGTAAGGCAATACGAATTGAAGGTGGCAACTTTGAGATGGCAGTGCGCCGGTTCCGGTGTATGGAAGGTCACGAGTGGGAAGTACCCTTTGAGACCATGATATCCGCCCCGCCCAAGCTTTGCCCCAAATGTAAGACGCCGAGTATTATGCCGCTCTTTCCTACCGGTATGCACCGCGGCGGACATGGCCGGAGAGGGCATTTCAGAAGGGGTATATCCGGGTAATGGATGACAAGATGATTATTGAAGACCTGCTCTCGGCAATAAACTATGAAGCGCCGGTGAGAGAGGTGCGCCAGGGGCCCTTCCAGACGGCCGTGCAAACCAGATATTGCGGCTTGGCATCCACTCCCCACGAGGGTGGCCCTCACCATGCCGGAAAACCGGTGAAAGAGGCTGGTTCGCTCACTGAAAAAAGTGCCCGGGAACTTGCCGGCATTGCAAAGTCGGAAAGTCTTTATGAGGCAGCCATCGGCATGGCGGCAATAAACTCTCTTCTTGAGATTAATGAAGAGGAATGTCAGGAGCTCAATGCCAGAGACCTGATTGCCGAAAGAGGGGCGGGGAAAAAAGTAGCTATCGTGGGGCATTTCCCGTTTATAACGCAGCTGCGGGAAGCTGTAAAAGAGCTATGGGTTATTGAGAGGAGCCCTCGTGAGGGAGATCATACTGAAAACGAGGCTAAAGACCTCATACCACTGGCGGATGTTGTCGGCATTACCGGCACGGCGTTCACCAACCACACCATTGAGCCGCTGCTGGAGCTATGCTGTCCCGATGCCTACGTGGTGATACTCGGAGATACTGCCCCATTGTCTCCGGTGCTCTTTGACTACAACGTTGACGCCGTGTCGGGTACAAAAGTGATTGACCCTGACGTTGCCATGCGCTGTGTCAGCGAGGGAGCTAACTACCGCCAGATTAAAGGCATTCGCCAGCTTACCATGACGAAATAGGAGTGGAAGCAAGGAGGTGAATGGTGGGATTTAAGAATGAAGTAGCTAAAACAAAAAGCCAGAGAACCACGTGGCAACGCGAATTGATTCAGGATATTCTACGGCGTTCCGAAGGTCACCTTGACGCTGACGAAATTTATCAGAAAGCCCGCCAGAAATCGCCCAGCATCAGCCTGTCAACGGTATATCGTAATCTACGTGTCTTCAAGAGGATGGGACTGGTGGAACAGCATCAGTTCGGCAGCCGTTATTTCTACGAAACAACACGAGTCACGCATCACCACCTGGTATGTTTGAGCTGTGGCCGGGTATTTGAGTTTAAATGTCCTTCCACTGAACACCTCAAATCCAGGATAAAGAAGGAGGAAGGATTCAAAGTAACCGAGGCTGACGTGCGTCTTGCCGGCTATTGCCCGGACTGTCAGCAGCGCCTATCTGTCAACACCAGCTGAGAGAAACAATATCTGGATAAGGAGGTGAGAAGATGCCGTTCGGAATAGGACCTGCCGGGTGGGCGTATATCACCCCGTATGCTTACTCGTACCGCGGACTGTCGTTCCCTGTGTGGCCGAGGTGGGGTGTACGGGGTCGAATCTGGGGACGTGGTTATGGCTGGCGCTGTTCCCGGTGGTGCCGGGGCCGCTGGTGGTAACTAGATTAAATCAAGGAACAGGAGGTAAAAAATGCCTTACGGATTTGGACGGGGAAGTGGCTATGGTCGTGGAGGGGGTGGCGGCGGCATGGGCTTTGGTTTCCGGGGTAGTTCCCCACCATGGCCTTATACAGGACGCGGAAGGGGAGGCCTGCCCAGGTGCGGCTATTACTTCGGCGGCGCAGGGACACCGGCATCCTGGTCCCACCTGGCGCAGCCTTTCTCTTCAGGTATGCCATCCGCGTCCGGGTATGCGCCTGATTCTTCCCGGATGACACGTGAAGAGGAGCTTAATTACATGAAAGACCAGGCTGAGGCAATCAAGGGACAGCTGGAGGAAATCGAGTCCAG